>Ga0265327_10000367_pt1 | contig 85619 bp, 80 predicted proteins | sample 41621metaG_FD_202089 | JGI IMG/M metagenome (GOLD analysis project Ga0265327, IMG submission 202089) | Rhizosphere microbial communities from Carex aquatilis grown in University of Washington, Seatle, WA, United States - 4-16-21 metaG | ecosystem: Host-associated > Plants > Roots > Rhizosphere...
CGACATCGCGGCCTGCTCGGCCTGCGAAATCGTCGAACGCATCAACGCGGTCTTGGCACCAAAAGTGCCCTCCGCCGCCACCAAAGCCGGGATATGCGCATCAAGCAGACTCATACGATCCTCTCCTAATTCCTCTGTTATTTGTTCGGGTATTGCGTCGTGCGTCTGTGGCGATCAGGTACTCGCCCCCCTTTCCCCGGGCGGCAAGTCCTCATCGGGATCTGTGCCCCACGTCGTCGGGAGCATGGGCATGGTGCGGGTGCCCTCCATCGCGGCCGAGGCGGCCTCCCGCTCGACGAGGCCGGCCGCTGTGGTTGTGGATGCGGTCTTGGGGACGGTTCCGGTGAACCCGAGCTGTCCGGCGCCGCGCGCCGAAGCCCCGACACCGGCCGGCTGTCGTGCGGCCGGCGACGAAAAGTCCGGGTCCACAGGGGAGTTCATGTCCATGAACTGCGGGGCGGGATCCTTGATTCGGGCGCCACGCTTACGGCGTGCCCGGGAACGGGCCGAAGCCGCCGCCGCGGCGGCAGCCGAGATTCCGGCTGCGGGAGCCTTCGCGCCACTGCCCTCATTCAACGTCGGGCCAAACCGGGCGGCCGGCGGATTCTCCTGCATGGCATACACCAGGTATGCCGGTGCTGCGGCCGCGGTCGCGGGTGTGGCGGGTGCGTTGGCCGGTGCGGACGGTGCACCAGAACCACCGGTAGTTACCGTGCCGCCGCCCCCTGGCATTCCGCCCATGGCAAAAGGCTGCTGCTGAGGCGAATTGCGCGCGACCTGCGCCAGTTCCTGTGCCGGTTCCTCCGCCGGTACATCGGCGTCGACCGGAACCGGGTTGACCAGCTGGGCCAGTCCGACCAGGAGCAGCGGCAACCACAGCGGTGCGGACAGCATGATGCCCCACGCGGTGAACCCGAAGGGGATGAAGAACGCCTCATACGCGATGAAGAACAGCAGCGGACCCCAGGCCACAAGTGCCTCGAGGGGATTGCGCATGAAGTCCTGCAAGATCTTCTGCAAGGTGCCCAGCGGGTCGCTGAAGAACTCCTGGATCTGCCGCATCAGCTTGTCGAAGAAGCTCTCGCTGTCGTCCAGTGCGGTACCGGATTCGGCGGCCTGGGCCTGAGCAGCCATGCCGGACATGTCAGCGGCCATCCGGGACATTTCGCCGCCGGGGGCCATGATCATCGGCGCGGGCTGTGTCGGTGCGACAGCGGTCACGGCGGCGGTGGAGACACCTTGGTAGATACCCATGGTGGTGGCGGCTTGGACCCACATCCGGAGGTAGTCGGTCTCGTTCAATGCGATCGGAATGGTGTTGATGCCAAAGAAATTGGTGGCCAGCAGCACACCGTGGATCATGTGGTTGGCGGCCAGCTCGGCCAGGGTGGGCATGGCGGCAAGTGCCGCGGTGTACGCGGCCGCGCTGGTTTCGTGCAGCACCGCATTGGTAGCGCTTGTGGCGCTCTGCTGGGTCAGCCACGCCAGATATGGCGTATGACTGGCGACGTACTGGACAGCACTGGGCCCCTGCCAGGATCCGGCGCCGGTGGCGGCGAGCAGTTGGGTCAACTCCGTGGCGGCGGTGGTGTACTGCACCGAGAGCGCCTGCCATTGTGCGGCAGCGGCCAGCAGTGCGCCCGGCCCGGGCCCGGCGCTGAGCAGCGCCGAGTGCACCTCGGGGGGCGAAGCCATCCAAATCGGAGCCGACACCGGCGCTAGCCCCGCGCGATCATGTAGGTGGCCGCGGCCTGCATATCCCCGGTGGTGTAGCTGGCCGCGGACTCCGAAACACCCAGCCCGGCCCGGCCCAGTTCCTCGACGGCCTGGGCGGCCACACCGGTGTGCTCGATGCCGCGGGCACTGAAACCGGCCGCAGTCTCCAACGAGACCGGGTCAGCGGCCGGCGGCACCACGGCCCCGATCACCGGGGCGGCCGCGGCATGCGCGGCAGCCAGCCGCGCGGTCAGCGCCTCCACGGCCGCACTGGTGGCGGTCAGACCTTCTGGAACGACGTTGAGATTCATCGTGGGTACTCCCTTCCTTGAGCGGCATGCTCGCTGACGAACGGATTGACGGTCTGTACGTATGTCGGGACATCGTTGTCGGACAACAGGACTCCGCGACCGGCGGGTAGACGCTCGAAACGATGCCCGCGGATGCGGCCCCCGTCCTGCGGGCTGCCGCTGAGCATCAGGGTGTTGGCCTGCAGCTCATGGAACCGACGCAGCATGGGGTTGGTCATCAGGATGTGACCCGATCCCGTGGCGCGTGCGGTGATGATCACCCGCAGACCCAGCTCGCGCGCCTCGGCGAGCAATCCGGTGATCGGATTCCAGGGGCGCTGCCCGATGTACGGACCGCTGACAGCCGGTGCGTCGGGGATCTGGTCGACATCGTCGATGATCAGGTAGTGCCGCTGCGCGGTCACCCCGCGTGAGACCCAGTTGTGCAGTTCCTCGTTGGAGAGTCCGGCCGGTGGCCGACGCTTCTCCAGCAGTCCGCCGAGGCCCAGCATCGCCGGGGTAATCCGGTCGATGTTGGGGGTGTACTCGTTGTCGGGGAACAGCGGTTCGTCGACAAGATGCAGACGCCGATCCAGAACCGTGAACGCCACCTGATCGGGTGTCGAATGCTCACGGATGGTACGGATGACGTGGCGCAGCAGCGTTGTCTTGCCGGATCCGGTGTCGCCCAACACCATCAGGAGCGGGTTGTGCGCGAAATCGAGCGCGACCGGCGCCAGGTCCTGCTCCCGCTGGCCGATGACGACCTGCTCGTGACCCGGATACAGCGGGCCGATGGCATTGGGTGCCAGGTCTGCCGGCAGGAGGCGGACGGCAGGTGCCTTGGCCCCCGGGTAGTTGGCGTTGACCGACTCCACAGTCTTGGCATCGGACGCCGCGAACAGGAAGTGCTCGGCCTGCATGGTTAGACCGCGACCCGGCTGATCGTGCGGAACACTTTCGGCGGGGCGGCGCAGCGCGCCGGGGACCCGCACATTGCTATCTGCCGAGTCGTGCAGCTTGAGCTCGAGGCGCAGTCCGAGAGAATCGCGCATCGCTAGCGGCACCTCGATCCAGTTCGGAGTCGTGATCACGACGTGGATGCCGTACGACAGTCCGGCGTTGGCCAGCTCGGTAAGCCTGGCCAACAACGGGTTCCGGGTGTTGAACTGATCGGTGTTGTCACGGCTGAACGCGTACAGGTTGTCCACGATCAGGAAGGTCTCGCCGTAACCGTCATCCAGGGTGTGGTCGCTGTCCCGGAGGGCGCGCAGCTGGCTCACCGAGGCGATGCCGCGGTCGCGGAACAGTCGCTGCCGGTATGCCAGTAGCTGCTCCAGCTCACCGAAGGTGCGCCGAATACGCTCGGGCTCAAGGGCACTGGCGACGCTGCCGACATGTGCCAGTCCCTCGAGTGTGTGCAGTTGTCCGCCGCCGTAATCGATGCAGTAGAACGTGACGTCGCGGGGGGAGTGCAGTGCGGCGGCCGACAACATGAACGTCTGCAGCGCAGTGGATTTTCCGGATTTCGGACCGCCATGAATGATCGCGTTCCCGGCGGCCGAGGTTGCGTCGAAGATCAGTGGATCGCGGCGCATCTGGAACGGCTTGTCGATCTCGCCGAGCGGCCAGCGCAGCTGGCGGGCCGGGATCCCGGTCTGGTTCAGCACATCGGCCAACGGAATGGCGGTGTCCAATGGTGGGAGCCACAACTGCGGTGCGCGGGGTCCTACCTTTGAGAGTTGATCACCGACGGTCGTGATCAGCTTGCGGGCCGGGTGTGCCGGCCGGTCGGACTCGCCCTTCACAATCACCGTCGTGGGATCGGCGGCCACCGGCAACGCGGTGAACTGCTTGGGCTGCGGGGTGGCGCGGATCTCTACGGTGGTGGTCGTCGACGGCGGCTCGTAGATGCCGTCGACATACGTGCTGCGGAACTTGATGGGCACGGCGCCCGGGGCAGGTACCAGGAAGCCAACGCCCTTGTGGTCCTTGCCCGACTCGATGTGATAGGCGTCCTCGGTTCCGATGATCTGCCGGGATGCGCTGGGGCTGGCCACCTTCAGACCGATGCGGTACGAGGTGTTCTTGTCGATGTCCTTGATCTTGCCGACGTCCAGGGTCTGCGACGCGAACAGAATGTGGATACGGAACGAGCGGCCCTTGCGTGCGACATAGTCGAACAGCTCGGCGTACTCCGGGTGATCCTGGAGCATCAGGGTGAATTCATCGGCCACCACGAACAGTGTGGGAATCGGCGGCAGGTCGTGGCCGGCGGCGATTGCCTCCTCGTACTCGCGGACCGAGTTGAAGGCGCTTCCCTGCACATCGCGGCCTGCCTGCTTGAGCAGGTTTTCCCGGCGAGCGACCTCGCCACGCAACGTGTCGGCGAAACGTTCGGCGAGGGAACGCTTCTCCGCCATGTTGGAGATCACGGCAACAACCTGTGGGAAGTCGCGGAAGATATCGGCGCCCGCCTCGCCCTTGAAGTCGGCGTAGATGATGATCAGGCGATCTGCCGAGTGGGTTGCCAAGAGCGACAACAGGATCGACATCAGGGTCTGAGACTTACCGGAACCCGTCATACCGATCATCAGACCGTGTGGCCCCATGCCGCCCTCGGCCTCGTCCTTGAGATCGAACATGAGCGGCTCGCCGGAAGAGGTGACTCCGATGGGCACGCGCAGCTCCTCGTCGCGCGCACGCGGCGACCAGAGGGCAGGAACGTCCAGCTGCGAAGCGTCCTCGATGCCGAGCAGCGAGGTGAACGTCGCACCGCCGGTGGCGGCGGACCGCAGCCCCGGATGCGTCGGGTTGGAGTCCCAGCGGGAGAGCCGGCGGGACACGTGCGAGGCGGTGCCGATCGTGAGCTGGTCCGCCTCATCGATGTATGGCTGCCAGTCGCTGCCATTCCAACGGGCGATACGTGCGCTCACGCCGTTCCGATTGACCTGCAGCACAGGGCGTTCGGGGTTGAGATAGTCCGGAAGCTTGACCTCGCCGTCCGCGTCGTCGAGCCGCTGGATGACGGTGACACCGTCCAGTCCGGTCGCCGGGATGGGTGAGTATATGCCGTTCAGATCGTAATTCGGATCGTCCAGGATGATCAGCAGGTGCTTGTGGGCGCCGGACTCGGCACCGAAGAGTGCGCGCTCGGCCAGGGCCGGCTTCAGCGCCTCGAAGAGCTCGGCACCCGTGCGGCGTAGGTACCGTGCCGGGCCGACGCCGTCGATCTCACCGCTGATATCCACGTGCGGAAGCCACTTGAGCCAAGACCACTCGGCATCTTCAACACTGGGACCAGCCATTGCCACGGTCAGCAGCGTCGGATCGTGGAATGTGGTCGCCTGCGCCATCCACGAGCGGATAGCGGCGCGAGCGATGTCGTCATCTCCGAGCACCGTGATGCGCGAAACCTTGTTCAGATCGACGCCGAGCGGGGCGCTTCGCACCGTGCGCTGGGTGTCCAGCAGTCCGCGCAATGCGCTGTGACTCACCGGCTCCAAGTCGATCTCGTCGGCGATGTCCTTGACTCGCACGGGGCTGGCCAGCGGAACATCATGGCGTCCGGTACGCACCACCAGGTAGTCGTCATCGTCAGGATCGCGTTCCCATTGGCGACGGGTGCCGGGGACTGTGGCGAGCTCCTCAGGGTCCGGGTGCGACCATTCCAGAGCCTTCCGCTGCTGAGCGGCGTGGGTGCGCAGATTCTCACGCACCACCGACAGGTACCGCAGGTAGTCGGCGCGCTCTGCGTCGACTTCCTCGGTGCGGACCTTGTCACCTCCGCCGCGGTACAGCGCGGTGGCAGCCAGCAGAAGCACGAACGGGAAGAACAGTGTCTGCGGGGAGATGAGCCGGATGCCCGAGGCGACCAGCGCAACGATCATGCCGACGATCAAGATCACGATCACCACCGGCATGGCGCGCCGTAGGAACGATGGCGGCACCACCCGAGGCAGCTGCGGAGGCGCCTCGATGGTCACCGTGGCATCGGGTATCGCCGGGGGCGTTACACGCCGATGGGCTTCGAAAATGAGACGGCTCAACGGGACTCCTGCGCATTCTGTGCAAGTTGGGTGTCGGTCTGGATCTGCGTGGCCTGCCGAACGTTCGGGGTCAGGGTGTCGTGCGAGAGCAGGGCGTCGGTGCGTGAGAGCGACGGCCCGGACGCGAACAGATCCAGGATTGACGAGGGGATGGTTAGTGCCGGCTTGTGCAGGCCGAGCGCCTCAAGGGTCTTATCGCCCTCGGCCTCGGTGTCGATGCCATAGCGGACGCCGGTATCGGATATCCACTGGTACGCACCGCGACCGCCTGGCTGCACCAGGTATCCGGTGCCGGGAGCGATGGCGACCCGGGTCGGAGTGTCGGCGGGGGAGATCAGCTGCACGGTGTGCACCGAATCCGACAGGGGCAGAACAGAGCCCGCAAGCAACGACCATGTATCCGAGGTGGCATCTGCCGTCTTGGTGAACCGGGTGCACAGCACCGGATCCTCGTTGGCGGCCAGCGGCTTGACGGCGGCATTCGGGAAGATCTGAGTATCGATCGCCGATGATGTCTGCAGATGCGCGATCTGATCCGCGGTCAATCGGGGCGGCTGCTCGAGTCCGTAGGAGTTGGCGTTGCGCAGTGCCGACGCGATCACTGGCGAAACCTGCTGCACGCCATCGGCAAGTACCGCGTAATACACCGGCGTGTTATCCGTCGAGGAGCTCACCAGCACCGAACCGACGGGTGCTGCGACCGGCAGGGGGTAGGCGGTAGGCGCCCCAGCCCCGGCGATCGCGGGAACCACGAGTGCCGGAGCCTCCGGAATGGCGTTGAGCAGACGAGTTGTCACGGGGCGCACCGCAGGCGGTGTGGTGAAGCCGAGCGCGCTGGTGACGGCGACATCTCCGAGGTTGAGCGCACTGCGCTTTCCATCCCAGAGCAGCCAGGTACCGGATTCGGTGGACACTACGACCGCGCGGTCGCGCGGCAGCTCAGTGGCCTTGTCGCCGCTGGTGTCCAACGCTCCGGCAATGACGGTGACGGCGTGGTTGTCCGTGCTGGTTTGGCCGGCCTCGCATACCGCCCAGGCGGCGTCGGTGGCCTTGGCCTGCACCATACGTTCCGGGGCGCCCGGAATGCCGATCAGGTTGCCACGCGGAAACTGGTCGAGCTGAGCGCTTTTGACCATCGTCGGATCCACTGCCTTGCCCGCGATGAGACGGGCCGAGGTGAGGTTGAGCACCGGGTGCAGGTTGTCACCAACGCGCACATACAGTGCCGCCGTCGAACGATCAGCCAGCACCGGGTCCGTCCCCGCGATACCGGCGGGCCGCAGCAAGCTGAAGACGAAGCATCCGACCACGCCGGTGGCCACGATGACGGCGCCCATACTCAAGGCACGGGACTGGGTGCGCAGCGGGTCGACGAGCATCCGGGCGTCATGCAGTGCAACGCCAGATGCAATGCGCCGCATGACAAATCGCCAACCGGTTACCTGGTGGCCGGTAACGAATCCGCGACGATACTTCAGCGGTTCGGGGCTCTCGCTGGCCGGTGTGCGTGACGCGAAGGCCCGGCGCTCAGAGTTCGCGTTGTTGTCTCGGTTGTCGCTCATTTCTGGACCGACGCCCCCGCAGCCGACAAACCGAGTCCGGCGACGATGGCCTCCACGGAGGCCTGTACGTCTTCGACGGTGACCGTCATGAGGTCTTCATCGCTGAAGTCTTCGGCGCCTGAATTGTCAAGGCGGTGTTCACGTTCCTCCTCGGAGCGTTCAACGACGTTACGGACGAACCGGCCGTTACCGGCGACGTCGATGCTGCGGCGTGCGATGCCGCGGGTATCGGGAGCTTCCGCGGCACACATGTCCGAGAAAGCGGTGAGCAGCTTGGCTGCCGCACCCTCGTCGAACTTGCTGTCCCGGGCGGATGCCATCGCCGCGGCGATCTCGACGAGTTCGGACGGTGCGTACGAAGGGAAGTTGATGGAGCGGGTGAAACGCGAGCGCAGACCCTCGTTGGTGTCGAGGAACTGATCCAGCTCGGCGCGGTACCCGGCGACGATTACGACCAACCGATCGCGGTCGTTTTCCATCCTGGCCAGCAGGGTGTCGATGGCGACCAGACCGAAGTCGTTCTTGGCGCCGGTGGACACCAGGGCGTAGGCCTCGTCGAGGAACAGCACGCCGTCGAGTGCACTGTCGATGACGGCGTTGGTCTTGGCTTCGGTTTCACCGATGTGCTGACCGATGAGGTCGGCACGGTGCACTTCGCGGACGTTCTCGCGTTTGAGAAGTCCCAAACCGCAATAGATCTTGGCGACCACGCGGGCGATGGTGGTCTTACCGGTGCCGGGAGGGCCTGCGAACACCAGGTGGTGCGTGCGGTGGCCGACGGCGAGGCCACGATCCTGACGTCGCAATGCCATCGCCACGGAGCTCTTGAGCCGGGCGACCTGGTCCTTGACTTGCTCCAGGCCGATGAACTCGCTGAGCTGCTGCTCGGCCTCGGCCAGCAGGATCGCCTTGCGTTCGTGAGCCTCAGGATCGATGAAATCCTCTTCGGTGGGCTCAGTTTCGGGATCCCAGGCATCGGTGCGGGCGGCGATGCGTGCGGCGGTCGTGGTGTGCAGGCCCACGCTCGGATCGGTGAGCGCATGCTCGACCTCGGCGATCTCGGGATTGGCCGCGTACAGATCCTGAAGCACCTCGGTGGCGGTCTCTTCGTCGCCGTGGTGGCGCAGGTTCAGCGCCTTCGCTAGGGCGCCATCGGTCGCTGCCACTTCGATTGGGCCACTGGGGTCTTCGAGGTAGGACAGGGCGGGATTGACCATCCCGAGCTTGGCGAGTGCGATACCGAGGGTGATCCGCACGGCGTGGGATGTGGTGGGCTCGAGTGACTCGTCGGTGACGACGGGGGTCAGCAGCGCGACAACATCGGCCCAACGCTGAGCCCGGTTCTGCATGGCGGCGGCGACCCAGCGGGCGTTGAACCATCCGGGGCGCCGCTCGGTCACGACGGCGATCAGCTGATCGGCCTTGACGTATTCGCCCTTGTCCACGAGGGCCGCGGCGTAGGCCAGGTGATAGTCGTCGGGTCCGCTGGCGCGGAACTCGAGGTACAGCCCCGTGTCGTAGGTAAAGGTGAGATCGCCGGGCTGCAGGTTCACCGCATGCTGAAGATGGCCTGCGGTGGCCGTGGTCTCCGAGATGGCTTCCAGGACGTCGATGGTGGCGCCTCCGGCGGCCGCCAGGCCGACCCACACGTCACACTGATCTTGAGCGGTCCGGCACAGCGAGGTGAACCCGTAGCGCGCTGCTGGCAGGTCGGCGGGACGTCGCCTGTCGTTGACGGAGAGGCCTAGCGCCCGGCAGCAGGTCGCGAATCGACTCTCCAATTCGGGGTCGATACGCGTCGATGAGGCCGCGCCCGCGGCCACCCACTCTCGCTGACCAACTCGTTCACGAATATCCACTTACAGCCCTTCGCCCGATCGATACGCTCGCTGTTTGGAGTAGTCGGCTCGCGAACGTGATTGGTTCCTGACAGAGCCCTCTCGGGTTGTCAGCAAATTTGTGATAGATCGCCGGCTGCCGCCGGCGTGCTCTCCGTGGTGTTGGAGATGGTTGAACCAGTGCCGCTGTGTGAAGGCGGGGGTCCGAGATGTGACTGCCGTCACGCCCGGGCGTTCGAGTTGACCAACTCGTTCGCGAGTACTCATCTACCGCCTTTTCCCATGGCACCGTTGCATGCTCGGCAAGAGATTAGCATTCCCTTACCTAAGTGTCGATAGCTAACCCTAGCCTTATTTAAGGATGATGATTAGGTTAGCCTAAGTTAATAGTACGACCGACGAATTATAGGGTGTAATGCCGAGCACAGTGACGCAACCGACACGCGGATGGCAAGGCGCTGTTCTTAAATTGTTCCGGGTTGGGGACTATCAGCTAACTGTGACGGACCGGCGCGAGCTAACCGACCACTACTTGAGGCTCAGCTTCTCGGCGGGTGGCCTGCTGCAGGGCCGCGATGTTCACCCCACCATGTGGATCCGGCTGTGGTTCTCGGACGGGGAGAAGCTGCATCAACGTGGGTACACGCTGGTCAGCCCCGATCCTGGGGCCGATACCGTCGATATCGAGTTCGCGTTGCATGACGGGCTGGCCGCCGGTTGGGCACAAGCGGCCCGAATTGGAGACACGATCGAAGCGACGGTGCTGGGTAGCAATTTCGCACTGCCGAACCCGGCTCCGCATGGGTACGTCATTGTTGGCGATACCGCGTCGCTACCTGCCATCAACACCCTGCTGGCCGCGATCGGGGACAGTCCTGCCACCGTGTTTTTGGAGGCCGCGCACGAGAGCGACAAGACACTGCCCGTCGGCCGGGACGTGATCTGGGTGGACCGCCATGGCGACCGGTCGCTTGTCGAGGTCGTGCGTGCGGCGGCCTTCGACGCCTCGGGGTACTTCGGCTGGGTGGCGTGCGATACCCGGACCACTCGACAGATCGCCCAGGTCCTCAAGGATTGCTTCGGCATTCCGCGCAGGTCGATGAAGATCCAGGCCTACTGGATGGCCTAGTCGGCCTCGGGCTCGGCTGGTCTACGAGGCAAGCCGTAGATAGGGCATCTGCCGACCGGCGGTGTCCATGATCGTGGTGACGGTGCCAAACCGATCCGTGGCGCGTCGGCATAGTTCACGGAGCTGGCGAGGGTCGCTGGTGTCGGCCGCGATGGCCATCACCTGATCCGCGTCGTATCCGTGCAGCATCCTGGTCAGATCGGTTGCGTGCTTGCCACAGACGACGACCCGATGCCCATTGCGCACCAGTATCTGGATGATCTGACGGCCGTTGGGGGCGTCGGCGTTCAGGACAACGACCACATCCTGGTCCGGGTTCGCGTGGCTTTGCATGTCTCCATTGAGCCAGCGATTCCTGGACCCCGGATGTGAGCGCCATGTGGATTGGTTGGGTGACCTCAGCGGTTGGTTGCATTCACGCCGAGTTCGCGATTATCAGGCCTTGGTGCGCTGCCGGTAGGACTGCGCCGCCTCCTGCAGCCCTTCCGGGGATTCCTCGCCCCAGGATCTCAGCATTGCGCGGTTGGCCAGCACCACATCGCGGGTGGCCTCGATCCGCTGGGACTCATAATCGGCCAGTGCGCGTGTCGGGTCGTCGGGGAAGTCCGACAGTGCCCGTGCCAGCACGTGGGCATCGACAACCGACTGCGACCCGCCATTGGCGCCCAAGGGGTACATGGGATGTGCGGCGTCGCCGAGCAGCGTGACGCGGCCAGTTCCCCAGTGGGGCAACGGATCGCGGTCGACCATCGGGTATTCGACGATGTGCTCGCTACCGCGGACCATTCTGTCGAGGGCCAACCATCCGAAATCCCAGCCCGGGAAGTGCTCCAGCACCTCATCGGCGGTGACCGGGTCATTCCATCGTGCTCCTGCCGGGAGCTGCCCGGCAGGATTGGTGCGCGCGAGTGCCACCCAGTTCACGGTGCTCTCGCTGATGGGATAGGCGATCAGTTCGTGATCGGTGTCGTCGTGCGCGGCGATCATGGTCTTGCCGGTGAGGAAGGGGCCGACATCGGCCGCTCCACGCCACATCCGCACGCCCGACCAGCGCAACGGGTCCACGGGATGCAGTTGCGCGCGTATCGCCGAGTTCACGCCGTCGGCGCCCACCAGAACGGCCCCTTCGACATCACCGTCGGCGGTGTGCACGCACACGCCGGTTCCGTCACCGTCGAAGCCGAGAACCCGGCTACCTGTCCGAACTGCTTGTGGGCCAATGCGTTCCCGTACCGCGTCGAGCAGCATGAGTTGCAACCGGCCGCGGTGCACCGAGATCTGGGGGTAGGCATACGCGCCCGCCAGGCCCCGCGGCTCGGTGTACAGAACGGTGCCACGCTTATCGCAGAAGCGGATCTCGGTGGTGGCGATGCCCCTGCGGGTCAGCTGCTCACCCAATCCGAGCTCGGTAAGTACTCCGACCGCGTGCGGAAGCATGTTGATGCCGACGCCCAGCGGCTTGACCTCACGCGCACTCTCCAGCACCGCCACCTCGCATCCCGCGGCGTGCAGGGTCAGTGCTGACGCGAGTCCGCCGATACCCGCTCCGGCAATCACGATCGATGTCTTGTCTGTGCTCATGTTGTCCAGCATCCGGGGAGATTAAGTAGAAGTCCAAGATCTGTTCATTAGTAAACCTATAATCAATGCTTATGGAATTTCACCAGCTGCGCTATCTGTTGGCAGTGGCGGACACGTCGAGTTTCACCAAGGCTGCCGCCGCGCTGCATGTCGCCCAACCAGGTGTGAGCGCGCAGATCCGGCTCCTGGAACGCGAACTGGGACAAGATTTGTTTGATCGATCGGGCCGCCAGGTCCGGCTCACCGATGCCGGCCAGGCGGTGATTCCCTACGCGCGAGCAGCTCTCGCCGCGGTTGACGGAGTGCGCGAGGCGGCGGACGAGATTGGTGGACTGTTGCGCGGGCACATCGCGTTCGGAACCGTCACGTCGCACGGCGCCGACCTTTCCTCGTTGCTTGCGGCGTTTCATCGTGACTATCCGGCGATCACGATCACCCTGACCGAAGCCGGCCGCGATGAACTCGTCGCCGGGCTGCATGAGGGGCGGTTGGACGGGGCGATCGTTGCGCTGGGGGTGCAACCGCTGGAGGGATTGGGCTCGCAGGTGATCGATGATCAGCCCTTGGTGGCAGCGGTCGCCAGCAACGATCCGTGGGTGACGCGGCGCACGGTCGCGTTGGAGAGGCTCTGTGAACGCCCTCTGATCTGTCTACCGGCGGGCAGTGGAGTCCGGTCCGTTCTGGAGGTGGGGTGCCGGGCGGCGGGACTCGTCCCGAATGTGGCCTTTGAAGCGAGCTCTCCGCGAGTTCTCGTGAGTCTCGTCGAGCAGGGACTCGGCGTAGCAGTGGTGCCCGCCCCATACGTACGAAACCGCGCCGGGGTGGTGGCATTGGATATCCGGCCCGCGCTGCGGGGGAGGCTGGCATTGGCATGGCGCCTTGATGGTCCGCTCGGTCCGGCGGCGCGTGTCTTCCTGGAGCGGGCCCGGGCCGTTCTCTGACTGTCGTTCCGATCACCCTGAATCCAATCCGGTGCTCGACGAGGCGGTGGCGCAATGGCAGGCCCGCGGCGGTGCGTAGCAGGTCGGGGGTGGTGTCGAGCGGCGCAATGTAACGGACCTGACAGATTTTCCTTTCACCCGGCAGGTAGCCGCTGAGCAGGCCTTTAGCGTGTGGGCGAGGTCGATTCACGTCAGGAGGACCCGTGGCCGCTGTCGAGCCCACGCCATTGCGCCGTCCGCGTGCCGATCAGGCGCGGTTGGTCGCCGACGTGTTGCGTCATCAGATTCACGCCGGGGCCTACGCCGACGGCGGTCTGCCGAGCGAGCAGGAGCTGGCCGCCGAGTTCTTCGTCTCGCGCAACACGGTCCGCGAGGCGCTCACCACGCTGAAGGAAGAAGGTCTGATCGAGCGCGGACCTCGAACGGGTACTCATGTTGCGTTGCGCAAGTACGAACACGGCCTGGATGCGCTCCTTGGGCTCAAGGAAACCTTCAAGGGCTACGGCGAGGTACGCAACGAGGTTCGCGCCATCCAGGAGGTCAACGCGCCCCCTGCTGTCGCGCACAGATTGCGGGTTGAGCCGGGTGCGCGTGTCGTCTTCATCGAGCGGTTGCGTTATCTCGGTGACCTACCGCTGAGCCTGGACAAGACCTATCTCACACCGGACGTGGGGGAGGCGGTCATCGAGCATCAGCTCGAGACCAACGACGTGTTCGCGTTGATCGAACGCGTCACGGGACGCAGGTTGGGTTCGGCCAATCTCTCGCTGGAAGCCGTTGCGGCGGATTCACATTCGGCCGCGACGCTGCAGGTGCCGGACAGTGCCCCGCTGCTGCTGCTGGAACGGCTCACCCATCTCGATGACGGGACTCCCGTCGACCTCGAATACATCAGGATGCGTGGTGACCGAATCACCTTGCGCAGCAATCTATTAAGGGATATCTGAGGATTCTCATGACACTGGTCAACAACCGTATCGACGTACCGGTCACCATCGACGAATCGCTATGTATCGATGGTTGCACGCTATGCGTGGATATCTGCCCGCTCGATTCGCTGGCCATCAATCCAGAAAACGGGAAGGCCTTCATGCACGTCGACGAGTGCTGGTACTGCGGGCCGTGCGCGGCGCGCTGTCCTACCGGTGCCGTCACCGTCAACATGCCCTATCTACTCCGTTAAGACAGGACACCCATGAAGAGAACAGCCCTTCTCTGCGCCTTGCTTCTCGCCCTTGTCACCGGCTGCTCCTTGGACTCCGGTTCCGGTTCGGCCAACGAGGTGACAGTCGTCGTCGGATACCAGTCGAAGACCATCAACACCGTCACCGCGGGCACGCTGCTGCGCGCCCAGGGCTATCTGGAAAAGCGGCTCGGTGAGGTCACCTCCCGTACCGGAACCAAATACACCGTGCAGTGGCAGGACTACGACACCGGAGCCCCGATCACCGCACAGATGCTCGCCGAGAAGATCGACATCGGCTCGATGGGCGACTACCCGCTGTTAATCAATGGCTCCAGGACCCAGGCCAATGACAAGGCGCGCACCGAGCTGGTGTCCATCACGGGTTACAACGCCAAGGGCGCGCTCAACATGGTTGTGGTGCCGCCGAATTCGCTGATCACCGAACTTCCTGAATTGAAGGACAAGAAGGTGTCGGCCAGTGTGGGCTCGGCGGGGCACGGCACGCTGGTGCGTGCCCTGCGCAATGACGGACTGGACCCGACCAAGGATGTCGAAGTTCTCAACCAGCAGCCGCAGGTTGGCGCCTCTGCGCTGGAATCCGGCCAGGTGCAGGCGCTCTCGCAGTTCGTGGCCTGGCCGGGCCTGCTCGTCTTCCAAAAGAAGGCCAAGCTGCTCTACGACGGTGCCGAGTTGAATGTCCCGACCTTCCACGGTGTGGTGGTGCGCCGCGACTACGCCAAGCAGCATCCCGAGGTGCTTGACGCCTTCCTGCAGGCGCAGCTCGACGCCACCGATTTCATTCACGACACGCCTCTTGACGCGGCCCGGATCGTGGCCGAGGGCAGCGGCCTGCCCCAGGAGGTGGTGTACCTCTACAACGGGCCTGGTGGCACGTCGTTCGACACCACCCTCAAGTCCTCGCTCATCGACGCGTTCACAAGCGATGTGCCCTATCTGAAGTCGATCGGAGACTTTGCCGATCTGAACATCGACGAGTTCGTGCAAGACGGCCCACTGCGCCAGGCATACACATCTCGTGCGAAGAGCTACGAAACCGAGCTGGCAGCCAAGGTCAATCCGCTGGTGCTGCACCCGGCCGGCGGGGCAGACCCGGAGCAGGCCGCCGAGATTTGGTTCGACGGTAAGGATTCCACGCAGGTGTACGGCACTGCCCAGGAGCTGTTGAGGGCCGTCAACGTCGCCAACGCGGCTGGCCAGAAAGTCCGTGCCGCGTATGTCGCCGATACCGAACTGGGTACCCGCTGGTTCGCCGACCATGCCTGGTGGGTTCGGGATTCGGCTGGGCTGCATCCCTTCACGACCAGTGCGGGTGCCACGCGATACGTCGGCGCACATCCGGGTGCCACACCCTTGGATTACCCGCAGGCGCTGGCGGCCGCGTCATGAGCAGCCTGCCCATCCTTGAGACTTGTCCGCGAGCGGTTGCGGTAATCCCGGCCGAAGACCGGGCCAGTCAGGCTGCGCCTGCCCGGCGTTCGGGTTCGCGATATCTCGCCTGGGGTATCCGGGCATCCTCGGTCGCGGTCGCCGTGCTGCTCTGGCAGCTGTTGACGGTCAACAAGGTGCGCTTCGGATTGCGATTCGACACCCTGCCGACGGTCACGGAGATCGTCTCCGCGCTCACCAAGCGCATCGGTACCGAACAGTATTGGCTGGACCTTGGCCAATCCACGATCCGTATCCTCACCGGCTTCGGTCTGGCCGCGGTGCTGGGCGTCATCACCGGTATCTCGCTGGGGCGTTCTCCGCTGTTCGCCAACATCTTTGGTCCGCTCACCGAACTCGCGCGCCCCATTCCCGCGATCGCAATTGTGCCCATGGCCATTCTGTTGTTCCCCAGCGATGAGGCCGGGATCGTGTTCATCACCTTCCTCGCCGCGTATTTCCCGATCATGGTCAGTACACGGCACGCGGTGCGCGCCCTGCCCACGCTGTGGGAGGAATCGGTCCGAACCCTGGGCGGCGGCCGTTGGGACGTGCTGCTGCGAGTGGTGCTGCCGGGGAGCCTCCCCGGAGTATTCGGGGGCCTGTCCGTCGGGATCGGTGTCGCCTGGATCTGCGTCATCTCGGCCGAGATGATCTCGGGCCGTCTGGGAGTCGGCTATCGCACCTGGCAGTCGTACACGGTGTTGGCCTATCCGGATGTGTTCGTGGGAATCATCACCATCGGTGTGCTCGGATTCCTGACCTCGGCCGCCGTCGAGCTGGTTGGCCGTCGTGTCACGCGCTGGCTGCCCCGCGCAGAGGAGGCGCGCTCATGACACGCGCTTCCACCCTGGTTCTCGACGAGGTCCGGCTCGGTTACGGCGGACGCACCGTCGTGGATCGCCTCAGCCTAACTGTGCGTCCCGCAGAGATACTGGTTCTCACCGGTCCGTCGGGGTGCGGGAAGTCCACCGTGCTGCGTGCCCTGGCAGGGCTGCTCGCGCCCGACTCGGGCACCATCCGGGCCGACGGCGAGCAGGTCGTCACCACATCGCGCGATCGAGCCATGGTTTTCCAGGACAACGCGTTGCTGCCCTGGCGCACAGTGCAATCGAATATCGATCTCGCGCTCAAGCTGGGCGGTGTGCCTCGCCAGGGGCGCCGCGAGGCAGTGCAGGCCTGGGTCGACGATGTCGGGCTGACCGGCTTCGAGGACTACCTGCCCAAGAGCCTCTCGGGCGGTATGCGTCAACGTGTCCAGCTGGCCCGCGGCCTGGCAGGAGCCCCGCGCGTAGTCATGATGGACGAGCCATTCGGGGCATTGGATGCCCAGACCCGTGCCAGCATGCAACGTCTGCTCATCGATACCTGGCGCACCCATCCCACCACCGTGGTGTTCGTGACCCACGATGTCGACGAAGCCCTGCTCTTGGGAGATCGCGTCGCGGTGCTGGGCCGAGCCGGCCAGCCGCTGCGCGCGCTGCTGGATGTTCCCCAACCTCGCGAGGCCGACGTCGATCGCAGCGTGTTACGCGCTGAAATCCTTGCGGCACTGAATTACACGGAGCTTGTTGCCTGATGGAGACCCCAGAACTAGATAGCGCCATCCGCCTGGACTGTGACGTGCTGGTCATCGGCGGTGGCACCGCCGGAACCATGGCGGCACTGACGGCTGCCGAAAACGGGGCCCAGGTGATCCTGCTGGAGAAGGCTCATGTGCGGCACTCCGGTGCGCTGGCCATGGGGATGGATGGTGTCAACAACGCCGTCATTCCCGGCAAGGCCGAGCCGGAGGATTACGTCGCGGAGATCACCCGCGCCAATGACGGAATCGTCAACCAGCGCACCGTGTACCAAACAGCGACACGCGGTTTCGCCATGGTGCAGCGCCTGGAACGTTACGGCGTCAAGTTTGAGAAGGACGAGCACGGCGAGTACGCGGTGCGCCGCGTACACCGATCAGGGTCCTATGTGTTGCCGATGCCCGAGGGCAAGGACGTCAAGAAGGCGCTGTATCGCGTGCTGCGGCAGAAGTCGATGCGCGAAAAGATCCGCATCGAGAACCGCGTCATGCCGGTGCGGATTCTTACCGAGGAACTGGGCGAGCAGAGCGACGGGACGTCGCTGCGTCGTGCCATCGGAGCGGCGGGCTTCAATACGCGCACCGGGGAATTCGTGACGGTCGGTGCGAAGGCGGTGATCCTGGCGACCGGACCTTGCGGCCGTCTGGGCCTGCCGGCGTCCGGCTATCTGTATGGCACCTATGAGAATCCGACCAATGCCGGGGACGGGTACGCGATGGCCTACCACGCCGGCGCCGAGCTGTCGGGGATCGAGTGCTTTCAGATCAACCCGCTCATCAAGGATTACAACGGCCCGGCCTGCGCGTACGTGGCCAACCCGTTCGGCGGGTATCAGGTGAACGCGCAGGGGGAGCGCTTCGTCGACTCCGACTACTGGTCGGGCCAGATGATGACGGAGGTGAAGAACGAAATCGAGTCCGCGCGCGGTCCCATCTATCTCAAGGTGACTCATCTGCCGGAGGAGACACTGTCGGCGCTGGAGAACATCCTGCACACCACCGAGCGCCCCACCCGCGGGACCTTCCACGCCAACCGCGGACACGACTACCGCACGCACGATATCGAGATGCACATCTCCGAGATCGGTTTGTGCAGCGGCCATTCTGCGTCGGGGGTGTGGGTGGACGAGCATGCCCGCACCACGGTGCCGGGTCTGTATGCCGCGGGCGACCTGGCCTGCGTGCCGCACAATTACATGATCGGCGCCTTCGTGTACGGCGATCTTGCCGGTGAGCACGCGGCCTCGACGCTCTCGAAAACGACCGCCCCACTGGAATTTCCCGTTGATCAGGTCAAAGAGGCGCACGAGCTGATCTACCGTCCGCTGCGTCATCCGGACGGTCCGCCGCAGCCTCAGGTCGAGTACAAGCTGCGCCGCTTCGTCAACGATTACGTGGCCCCGCCGAAGACCGCGGCCAAGCTGTCCCTGGCCGTGCAGACCTTCGAACGGATGGCCGACGAGGTGAGCCAGATCGGTGCGCGCACCCCGCACGAGCTGATGCGGGCGGCCGAGGTGTCGTTCATCAGGGACTGTGCTGAAATGGCGGCACGTTCGTCGTTGACCCGCACCGAATCGCGGTGGGGTCTCTACCACGAGAGGGCGGATCTGCCGGAGCGCGACGATGAGAACTGGCGCTACCACCTGAACCTGCGTAAGAGCGTGGGTGGCGGCATGGACTTCGTGAAACGACCGGTTGCACCGTATTTCGTTCCGGTGCCCGGCCTGGACGACCTACCGTCGGGGGAGACCGAGCCCATCGCGGTGCACCAGCCCGAGCTGTTGGGCGGGAAGGCCCCGGCCACTCGCGTCTCGGAGGTCATCGCCGCGGAAGCGGAGCAGCCGCCATCCCCGCGGATCGCCACGGTGCTGTCCCTGGAAGCTCCCACTGTCGAGGATCTGCTGCAGTATCTCGCCGACGACGATCCGGGCGTACGCCGCACCGCAATCGCCGCGCTGACCGAGCACATTCCCAGCGGCTATGAGGACGCTCTGTTGAATGCGTTGGGCGACAGCGATTCTTCGGTTCGTCGTACGGCCGCTGAGGGGGTGCGTGAGCTGGTCGAGGTTCTGGACAACCCGGTGGCGATCTGCGATCACGTCGGTGCCCCCGACCCGTTGGTGCGCAGTACCGCGCTGTACGTGGCCAGCGCCCGGCGGGTCGGCGATTCGGCGGCATACGTCGCGTCGCTGCGCGATCCCGACCACCGAGTGCGGATCGAAGCCGTGCGGGCCCTGGTATCCGTGGATGACGCTGTGTCCATTGGTACCGCGGCCCACGATGACAACCGCGAGGTACGGATCGCCGTTGCGAACGGGCTTGCGAAGCTGTCCGCCGGTGGCCAGACGGTGCGCGCGCTGGTGCGTGATGGTGACCCGCTGGTACGGGCTGCGGCGCTGACCGCCCTCGGTGCGTTGGGGGTCGATGACCAGATTCTCGATGCCGTCGAGGAGGCATTGCGGGCGCCGGCCTGGCAGATCCGCCAAGGGGCGGTGCGGGCATTGGCGGGGGCGCCGTCGGCGCACGCCGTCCCGCCGCTGGCACGGGCGCTGTTCGATGCACATTTGGATGTGCGTAAGTCGGCGGTGTTGAGTCTGAGTCAATGGGTATCGACGGAGCCCGCTGTGCGTGAGGCGCTGACGGGCGCGCTTCAAGATGGGGACGCCGATGTGAGAGCCTATGCGCGACAGGCACTTGCGGCCGGCTGACGGCAGTGCCCATGCACATCGGATTCGGCCCGGCAACGTGGCGCAGGTCATGTTATGGGCGGCTTCCGGGGTCACTTAGCATAGGCTAGGCTTACTCAGGTGTCGAAGATGAGTGCGGTTGTAGATCCCGATACCGGTGCCCGGACCTGGGTTTCTGTGCAGGAGGGGCTGCCGGATGGTTTTGCGCCGGCTGACCTCGCGAGTGTGCTCGCGCAGGAAATCCCTGAGCGCCACGGCGACGAATACCTGATTTACGAGCGCGACGGCGAATGGGTGCTCGCCATCGGCGCCCGTGCCTCCGTCGAGCTCGACAGTGATGGACTGCGCATCCTCCGCGACGGATCCGTCGAGAAACGCGGTTGGTCCGGACACCCGGGCGCCGCACTCGAAGTGGCCGTGAACGAGATCTCCGACGGCGTGCATCGCGTCTTCGGGTGGGTCGCGTTCGAGTTCGGTACCTACCGCTTCAACCTGCAGCATCGGCTGGCCCCCGGTACGCCGTTGGCGCGGGTTTTCACTCCCCGGGCCGAGGTCGTGATCACCGCGGACGGCGTGTCGGTCTCCGATGAGCGCTATGTCGACGAGATCAGTCGGCTGATCGATCAGGGCGCGCCGGCGATTCCGGCGCCGGCCTCGATCGACCTGGTTCCGGACCCGTCCGATTACCGAGGGCGCGTAGGCATTGCGACCGCCGAGATCCGATCGGGCCTGTACCACAAGGTGATTTTGTCGCGGCGCGTGGAAGTGCCGTTCGCCATGGACTTTCCGTCCACCTACCGCCTTGGCCGGCATAACAACACCCCGGTCCGCTCCTTCCTGTTGCGGCTGGGTGGTATCCGTGCGCTGGGATACAGTCCCGAGCTGGTTACCGCGGTCGAAGCCGACGGAACCGTTATCACTCAGCCGTTGGCGGGAACACGTGCCTTCGGCCGGGGCGCGGACGCGGATCGGGTTGCCCGCGACGACCTCGAATCGAATGCCAAAGAGATTGTCGAGCATGCGATCTCGGTGCGCAGCTCGCTGGCCGAAATCGCCGAGGTGGTCGATCCCGGTAGCACCAAGGTGACCGATTTCATGACCGTTCGTGAGCGCGGCAGCGTCCAGCACCTGGGGTCGACCGTCAGCGGCGAGCTCAGCCCCGGCATGACGAGAATGGATGCGTTGGAGGCGCTCTTCCCCGCGGTGACCGCGTCCGGGATTCCCAAGGCCGAAGGTGTCGACGCCATCCTGCGGCTCGACGATCACCCCCGGGGTCTCTACTCGGGCGCGGTGCTGATGATGTACCCGAACGGCGGATTGGATGCGGCGCTGACCCTGCGCTCGGCCTACGAGCACGACGGGCACACGTGGCTGCGGGCCGGTGCCGGCATCATCGAGGCATCCACGCCCGAACGTGAATTCGAGGAAACCTGCGAGAAGCTCGGCAGCATCGCGCCCTATGTGATCAAGCGCGAGGCCTAGTCCTAGCTGTACCTGACATCGCACCGATCGGCCGAGGCCTAGCTCGTCAGCGAGGCACGCAGTGCCCGCTTGTCGATCTTGCCCACGGCGGTCAGCGGAAGTGTCGGAACCGCGACCAGTTTGTCGACGCGTGAATGGGTGGCGGCTCCACGATCTTGCAGGTGCCGGTTGAGTTCGGCGGCGGTAGCCGGCTTGCCCTTGAACACAACTACCGCACAAACAATCTCACCCAGATACTGATCGGGCAGGCCGATGGCCGCGGCCGCGTAGACCGCCGGATGGGTCTGCAGGTGCGATTCGAGATCCAACGCGGCGATGGACTCCCCGCCGCGGAGGATGACGTCCTTGATGCGGCCGGTAACCTCCAAATATCCGTCCGGCAGTGCCCGCACCCGGTCACCGCTGCGGTAGAAACCGTCGACGGTGAACGAGCGCATATTGTCCGCCTCGGCGCGGTAGTACCCGTTAAGGGTGTACGGGCCACGCACCAGCAGCTCTCCGGCCTCGCCCGGGGCTACGGGGGCACCGTCCTCATCGACAATGCGCACCTCGTCGGCATCGCACATGGGCCGGCCCTGGGTGTTGTCGAGGATGTCGGCGGGATCGCCTGGGCGCGTGAGGCATAGCAGGCCCTCGGCCATTCCGAAGACCTGCTGCAGTCCCGGCGTGAGTGATTCGCGGACCGTTTGCGCGCCATCGGCGCCCAGTTTGGCGCCGCCGACCTGGAGCAGCCGCAGAGATTCCGGCAGCACGGGCTCCCATGCGGTGGCTTGTGCCCACAGCTGGGCAAGTGATGGCACCAGAGCCGTCACGGATACCTGGTGCCGGGCGATGGTCTCAAATGCCGACTCGGGGCTCGGGTCCGAGAGGAAAACTGTGGTGGCACCGGTGCTTATCGCGCCGAGTAGGCCCGGGCAAGCCAACGGAAAGTTGTGACCCGCGGGCAGCGCGACGAGGTAGACATCGTCCTGGGCGAGATCACACACCCGCGCGGCCTGCGTGGCGTTGTAGACGTAGTCCTCGTGGGTGCGGGGGATGAGCTTGGGCGCTGCGGTAGTGCCGCCCGAGACCAACAACAGTGCCGGGGCGTCTGTCTGTGCGGTCGGCAGAGTGCCCTGTGCCTCAACGTTTTTCAGCAGGTCCGTCCAGGAGATAAAGGGCCCGGGGTCGCCGTCGACCACCACGCTGCGCAGGCTTGGGTGTTTCTGGGACAGCTCGACCGCCAGGGCGCGGTAGTCAAACCCGCCAGCGGAATCGGCGATCACCAATGCGACGGCATCGGCCACCTCGATGAAATGCGACAGCTCGGCGGCCCGGTGTCCCGGCAGGCACATCACCGGTATTGCGCCGGCACGCATCAACCCGAACAGCGCGACAGCGAAGGATGCCCGATTGGGAAGCTGGAGTAGCACCCGATCGCCGGGCGATATCCCCAGCCGGATGAACGCGTGTGCGGCATTGTCCGCAGCCTCATCGAGTGCTCGGTAGCTCAGCGTGGAGTGCTCGTCGATCACCGCGGGGTGATCGGCGCGCCGGGCGGCGGACGCGCGGAGCAGGGATTCGACGGTGCTGCCGGCCCAGTACCCGGCCTGGCGATATGCCTCGGCGCGCGCCGGGGGAAACGGGACGAAACCGTCCGCGCTGGGGGTTGTGGCCGAAGCTGTGGTGGTCGATCTGGCCTGAGTCATCGGGGCTCCTCGTGGGTGACTCCCCGCAGTCTAGATAGGGTAGCCTCGTCGTAGTTAGGGCAGCCTGTACTAATAGTGAAAACGCGAGGTGAGATCGAGGTGCGCACCGTGAGCGAGGGTGACGTCGAGGTGGGCGTTACCGGCGGAGGGGCGTCGATAGGCCTCGAGTCAGCTGCCGCGCCGCCGCTGTCCGCGGGGCAGCAGCGCATATGGTTCGCCCACCGCGTGACGCCTGCTCTGATGAACCTGTGCCGGTCCTACCGGCTCCGCGGCGATGTGGATGTCGACAGGCTGCGTGACGCGATGACCGCGGTCGTGGCGCGGCACGACGCCTTGCGCATGACAATTCACGCTGGCGCCGAGGGCAATCCGATCGCATTGCAGCACAACGACCTGCCCGCCCGATGGGTCGAGCATGACGTGTCCGACCTCGCGGGCACCGCGCAGGAGCTTCGGCTGGGCGTGCTGGCACAACGCGAATTCGGCGCCATATTCGATCTGTCCACCGAATCGCCGTTGCGCGTCACCGTCATCCGTACCGGTGCTACGGACTACGTCGTGCTCGTGGTCGCCCACCGGATCGCGTGGGACGACGAGTCGTGGTCGGTGTTCCTCACCGATCTGACGACCGCCTATGTTGACGGCGATATCACCGCGCCGCTGTCGTCCGCGCCCTCCCCGGATGGGCCCGGTGATGCGGACGTTGACTACTGGCGCCAAGAGTTGGCGAATCCTGCTGAACCGCTAGAGCTTCCGGGCCCCAATGGTTCTGTGGTGCCGACCGACTGGAAGGCTGCACGCTGCACCGCACGCCTTTCCGTGTCGGTGATGGATGACATCGGGCGGCTTGCGCATGATGCCGACACCACCCCGTACGCGGTGCTATTGGCCGCGTATTCGGCTCTTCTGCATCGGTATACGCATGCGGAAGATTTCATCGTGGCCGCCCCGGTACCTGCGCGCGACGCCGGCGTGCAAGGCCGCATCGGTAACTTCGGCAACATCCTCGCCCTGCGGATGCGCCCGCGCGGTGACGAAAGCTTCAGGGAACTACTGGGTCAGGTGCGGCGGACTACCCTGAACGGGTTTGCGCATCAGGGGGTAAGCCTGGATCGCGTGGTCCCACGTGTCGGCTTTGCGATGGGTGCGGACTCCGCAGCCCTGTTCTGCCCGCCCGGAATTCACTGTGAAAGAGCGCCATTCGATGGTCAGGTGGCGTATGTGCCACTCGGCCTGACCGTCCAGACGACTCCTGATGGCGCCGATCTGGTGGCCGAATTCCTAGTTGGCGTGCTGGACGAACGGATGACCGCGCAGATGCTCCGGCACTTCGGCAACATGCTCGATGCCGCGCTGGCCGACCCGGACCGCCCGTTAGGCAGTCTGGAACTCATGGATGGCCGAGAGGCGCAGTGGCTGTGGGGCGCGTCCTCCGGGGAACAGTTTGACGCCGAGCCGGCGACGCTCGGCGATTTGGTGGCCGCTCGTGTGACTGCTCAACCCGATGCCACCGCGCTGGTGTACGAGGGACGTCACTACTCGTACCGGGAAACCAATGACTTGGCGAACCGTCTGGCGCACTGGATCATCCAGCAGGGGATCGGCACCGAGGACCATGTCGCGGTTCTCCTCGATAAGTCCCCGGACTTGATCATCACCGCGCTCGCCATCGCCAAGGCGGGTGCGGTGTATCTGCCGATCGATCCCGATTACCCACCCGATCGGATCGCGCATATTCTCGCCGATGCGCAGCCCAGACTCGTGATCCGAGAGCCGGTCACCGGCCTTGACCAATTCGATGTTCGCGAACCGGTCGATTCCGATCGAGTGCGGCCGTTGACCGCCGACAACGCCGCGTATCTGATTTACACATCCGGTTCGACGGGAATGCCCAAGGGAGTGACGGTCACGCACCGCCCACTGACCGAGTACTTCAATTGGTTCCGCGCCGAGTACCGGGTCAGCGGATCCGATCGCGTGCTGCAGGTGGGATCGCCGAGCTTTGACGTATCGATAGGGGAGATCTTCGGAATCCTCAGTTGTGGTGGCCGCCTGGTTATTCCGCGCCCGGGTGGGCTCACTGACGTTGCGTACCTGACGGACCTGTTGAACAACGAAGCCGTCACCTCGATGCACATGGTGCCTTCGTTGCTCGGGCTCATCCTGTCGCTTCCCGGAGTAACACAATGGAAGTCCCTGCGCCGGGTGCCCGTGGGTGGAGAGGCATTGCCCGGGCCGGTCGCGGATAAATTCCACGCCACGTTCGACGCGTCGCTGCATAATTTTTACGGTCCGACCGAGGCTGTCATCAACGCGTCGCGGTACAAGGTTCGCGGAATTCAGGGCACGCGGACCGTGCCGATCGGCACGCCCAAGATCAACACTCACATTCACATTCTGGATCAGGCTCTGCGACCGGTTCCGGTGGGCGTTATCGGTGAGATCTACATTGGTGGAACGCATCTGGCGCGCGGATATCATCGCGCCGCAGGCCTTACCGCGCAGCGTTTCATCGCCGATCCCTTCACCCCCGGGCAACGGATGTATCGCTCCGGCGACCTTGCGCGGCGCAATGCCAGTGGAGATATCGAGTTCGTCGGCCGAGCCGACGAACAGGTGAAGATCCGGGGTTTCCGTGTCGAGCTCGGTGAGATTTCCTCCGCGATCGAGGTCGACCCCAGCGTCGGCCAGGCACTGGTCGTGGTCGATGAATTGCCGCACCTCGGTAAGCGCCTCGTCGCCTACCTGACACCGTTCGGCGGGCACGTGGTCGATATCGACCGGATCCGCTCCAGGATCTCAGCGGCCCTGCCCGACTACATGATTCCCGTTGCCTACGTCGTGCTCGATGAGATTCCCATCACCCCACACGGCAAGATCGACAGGGACGCACTGCCGGCGCCCGACACCGGGTCCGTCGTGGAGCGCCGTGAGCCGGAAACCGCGACACAGAACCAGGTGACTGCCTTGTTCTCGCGAATGCTCGGATCTGGCGTTGTGGGAATAGACGATTCGTTCGAGTCTCTTGGCGGTCATTCACTGCTCGCAAGCAAGCTCTCGGCGGTAATCCTGTCCGAGTATGGAGTGCGGATTGATATCCGCGAGATTCTGCGCCGGGGTAGCGTCGCGAGCGTGGCCGAGCTGATCGACCAACACATCGAGAGTGCTGCGGCTTCGGCGGACCGCGTGGTCGAAGGGGAGCCGATTCCGCTGCTGCCGGGCGGACACAGTCTGTATGAGTACGGAAACCCGCGCAGGCTTGCGGTGACGTGTGTTTTCCGGATTCAGGAGGGCATCACCCGTCCTGCCCTGGAGCAGCTTCTGGGTGCCGTTATCGCGGAACATGAAGTACTGCGCAGTCGGCTCGACCGCGAGAGCATGATGCTGGTCCCGCGTGTGCGCCCGGCTCTTCGGTTCGTCGAGATCATTGCCGCCGATCCCTCGGCTGTCGCGGGTGCCGAGATAGCCCGTGCGGTGGATCGGCTTGATCCCGAACAGGGTTGGATGTTGTCGGCCGTGTGGCTGCACCCAGACAACGAGCCCGGCGTTCTCATCCTGGCGGTGCACCGTCTCGCCGCGGATCCCATTTCCTGGCGGATCATCATGTCCGAGTTGGAATCCCGCTGGCGGGCCATGACGCAGGAGGTGGCACTGACGAGCGTTCAGAACGGCATGGGCCTGCGCCGCTGGGCGAATTCGCTAGCGGCCGAGGCGCAGGATGTGGGTAGTCTGCCGTTCTGGGTTGCCCAGCTTGATGGTGATGATCCCGACATCGGTTCGCGCCGAATTTCTCCCGAATCGGATCGGGAGAGTGCGGTGGCGATTACCGTCGAATCCGCGCCGGTCGACGTCAGTGCACGCCTGCTGAATTCCGGAATTCCGATGCATCAGCTGCTCGCGGCGGCGCTGGCGGGCACCGTGGCGCAGTGGCGTCGTGGCCGGGGACAGCCCCCGGTCGAGCCGCTGCTGGCGATGCAGATCCCCGGACGCACAGAGAGCACCACCGGAACTGTGGGGCTGCTCAGTACGGCATATCCGTTACGCGTCGGGGGCACCGATCCACTCGGGATTGGGCCGCGTCCTCTGGTGGAGCGGGTCGCTCGGCAGCACAGCGCGATACCGGGGCGCGGTATCGACTACGGCTTGCTGCGGTATCTGCGCGGCGATACCTCGGCAGTGCTGCGAAAGTACCGCGACCCGCAAGTCCTGCTGACCTATCTCGGACACGATCTGGGATTTGAAGGGGACCTCCTTCGTCGCGATGAGTGGCTCTCGGTGCTGGGCTCGCCTATCCCCGAACCTGATTCGGCGGTGCGTCACGAGCTCGATATCGCCGTCCTGATCATGGAGACCACCGAGGGGCCGACCATCGGAACCATGTGGCGCGCGATTCCGGAGGTGCTCAGTCGCTCGGAGATCGCAGAGTTGCAATCGATATGGCACGAACAGCTGGGAATGCTGGCAAAGGAGCAATGGTGACGTCGACATTGGCAGTGATAGGCGCGGGTGCCAAGGCGGTCGCGGTCGCCGCGAAGGCGGCCGTGCTGCGCGAGTGCGATGTCGACGTGCCCGATGTGGTGGCGATCGAACGCCAGCAGATCGGCGCCAACTGGCAGGCGTGCGGCGGCTGGACGGATGGGCAGCACCGGCTGGGTACCAGCCCCGAGAAGGATGTGGGCTTCCCGTACCGGTCTGCCGTGCTGCCGGGGCGCAACGCCGAGATTGACGCCCGGATGATGCGGCTGAGCTGGCAGTCCTATCTGATCGCGACCGGCCAGTTCGCCGAGTGGGTCGACCGGGACAAGCCGGCGCCAACGCACAAGCGCTGGGCGGACTATCTGACATGGGTGGCAAATACGATCGATATGAAGGTTGTCCACGGCGAGGTAACCGGATTGTCGATTGACGACAATCGATGGGTTGTCGGTACTAACGATTGCTCGATTGCCGCCGACGCGGTGATGGTGACCGGACCCGGTCAACCGGAGCGGTCTGTGCTGCCCGAGCACCCAAACGTCTTGTCCATTGCCGAGTTTTGGCGACGTTGTGCCGGTCCCACCCGCCTGACCGCGGAACGCGTCGCCGTGATCGGCGGTGGCGAGACCTCCGCCTCGGTACTCAATGAGCTTTTCGGACACCGCATTTCGACGGTCACGGTCATCTCGCCCGGCGTGACGCTGTTCACCCGCGGTGAAGGCTACTTCGAGAATGCGTTGTTCAGCGATCCGACCGGATGGCTGCACCACACGATGGAGGAGCGGCGCGACGCGCTGAACCGGACCGATCGTGGTGTCTTCTCGTCACGTGTTCAGGAATCGCTGCTGGCCGACGACCGCATTCGGCATCTGCGCGGCCGGGTCGCACACGCCGTCGCGCTGGAAGACCGAATCAGGCTGACGCTGCGCAGCGACAGTGCGGGCGAGCCCTCCGAGACCGTGCACGGCTTCGATCTGGTGATCGATGGAGCCGGTGCCGATGCCCTGTGGTTCCTGCCGTTGTTCGACCAGAGCGCCCTGGATCTCATGGAGCTCAAGCTGGGTGCTCCGGTGGATGGCAATGTCTTGCAGGAATCTCTGGGACACGATCTGTCTGTCAACGGCCTTACGCCCAAGCTCATCCTTCCGACGCTCTCGGGTCTGACCCAGGGGCCCGGGTTCCCCAATCTGAGCTGCCTCGGACTGTTATCCGATCGAGTGCTCGGCGGGCATAGCAGCACCGAGCCGGTCCGTCGTGAAAGGAAAATAGTTGACTACCAACCCATTTGATGACGAGAACGGCGCCTTCTACGTACTGGTCAACGATGAGGAGCAGTACAGCCTCTGGCCGACGACCATCGAGGTCCCGGCCCAGTGGCGCGTGGTCTTCGGTGAGGCGCAGCGCGCCGACTGCGTCGACTACGTGGAGGCCAACTGGACCGATATGCGTCCCAAGATCCTGCGCGACGCGATGGCAGGCGCCTAACCTATCTCGGACAACCGGGGAATCACCTCGTCACCGAGTCGCCGGACGAATCCTGCAGGATCGGTATTGCCTGGCAGCGGACCGCAGTTGACCATATCGACACCCAGTGCAGCCAGGCTCTCCGCCTTGCGGAGATAAGCGTCAAGATCCTCAAAAGGATCGGTGAACATCGCCACCGTCAAGCGAATCTCGGAGAAATCGCGACCGACGGCATCGCAGTGCCGCTTGAGTACTGTCACCTTGTGGGCGACCTCCTCGGTGGTGGGTGAGGTGCTGTTCCAGATATCCGCGTACTGAGCCACCAGCCGCAGAGTCTTCTTCTCGCCTCCTCCACCGATCAGAATCGGAGGCTGCCGGATTGGCTGCGGTTGGCAGATAGTCTCCGCCAGCCGGTAGTGGGTGCCCTCATAGGCGCCGTCGTTATCGCTCCACATCTGGAGGGTGATCTGAAGTGTCTCTTCGAGCATCTCGAATCGGTCGCGAAGCGGGGGATAGGGGATGCCGAGTGCCACGTGTTCGCGTTCGTACCACGCGGCGCCGATGCCGAACACGCTTCGGCCCTGCGACAGCACGTCGAGTGTGGTGAAGGTCTTGGCGAGCACCCCTGGATGCCGATACGTCACACCCGTGACGAGCATACCCAGGTTGATCGTGGTGGTCTGCGCGGCGAGGAAGCCCATCGAGGTATAGCCCTCGAGAAATGGATCCTCGGCCCGGCCAACAGCTTCCATCTGGAAGAAATGGTCGGCCAGCGTGAACAGTGTGGCCCCACCTTCCTCGGCGGCGCGTGCGGTGGCTGCGAGACTGGTGCCGAGATCGCGATCGGATCCGGGGAGAAAGTCGATGTAGTGGATGCCTAGTTCCATTGTCATGGTTTACCTTTCGATCAATCGGTGAGACGCCCGAGTAGCGTGAGCGCGTCCACGATGACGCGACGTTCCTTGTCGGTGAATCGGTTCTGAAGTTCCTGGGTCAGCCATTCGTCGCGGATCTGTCGATCGCTTTCGGCGCGTCGGCGGCCCTCGGCCGTCAGCGATAGTTCCGTGCGTCTTCCGTCCTCGGGATCGGGTGTGCGACAGATCAATCCGTGATTGTCCAATGCGGCGACGGTAGCGGCCATGGATTGCGGGCGGACGCGCTCGGCGCCCGCGAGCTGACTGGTGGACGCGGGACCGTCCTTCCATAGCCGGATCAGCACCGCTGTTTGCGACGGAGTGAGGTCGTCGCCTCCGGAGACTTCTTTGAGCCGCCGCCGCAGTCGGCTGAAGATCACACGAAGGTCGCGGGCGGCTGCCACTGCGGATTCACTGTATTGGGCCACATGTCCACTCTAATTTAGACAGTTAAAACTGTCCAGTTGTAACTGTCTATTTATGATTGATAGCGTGATCCGATGGGCAGCGGTGATCGTGGCCAACCGGACCACACGGCCGTAAGGACCGCGCTGTGGCGTGCCCTGCACGTGGAACTGGATCCCGCTCCGCACGTGCTTACCGACCGCATCGGACTACGGCTGGTGGCGCCGCCCGGCGACTGGCGTCAACGTCCCGATATGGATCCGGGGGGCTCCGTTGCGTCGCGTCTGGGAATGGTGTCGCGAGCCCGGTTCGTCGAGGATCTCGTGGACCAGTGGGTCGCCCGCGGGGTGGAGCAGTACGTGATCCTCGGAGCGGGCCTGGACACGTTTGCGCAGCGGCGCCCCGAGGCCGGCCGACGGCTCACCGTCTACGAGGTCGATCAGCCTCAGGCTCAGGCGTGGAAGCGAAATCGTTTGACCGAGATCGGGTTTGATGATCCCGACTGGCACCGGCTGGTTCCCGTCGACTTCGAGGCAGGCGGGTCCTGGCGCGACCAACTGGCGATCGCGGGGTTCGACGCCGCCCGGCCCGCGGTGGTGGCGTCCACCGGTGTCAGCATGTATCTTACCGGTGCGGCGATTGCCGCGACGCTGCGGCAATGTGCCTCGCTGGCGCCGGGCTCGACTCTGGCGATGACGTTTCTGCTGCCGTCGGAACTACTGGATGAGCCGGAGCGTGCGATCCGGGAGATGGTCGTTTCCCGGGCTGCCGAATCGGGTACCCCGTGGTTGAGTTTCTTCACTCCCGGCGAAATGCTGTCCCTGGCCCGTGAATGCGGGTTTGCGGACGTGTCACACGTGACGGGGCGTGAATTGATCGAGCGCTATGTGCCCGGCACCGGATTGTCCGCCGAGGAGTTCCTGGTGGCGACCGTCTAGTTGGTGGCCGCCGCGATACGCCATCCGGAGGTGGACTCCTGCTGGCGCCAGAACTCGGCGAAACGTCCTCCGAGAGCGGTGAGTTCGGCGATCGAGCCTTGCTCGATGACCTGACCGTCATTGATGAACAAGACATGATCCGCATTGCGGATCGCGCTGAGCCGATGGGCGATCATCACCTTGGTACGGATCCGGGGGTCGTTGCCGATGGCATCGGTGACCGCTGTCTCGTTCTCGGTGTCCAGGGCGCTGGTCGCCTCGTCGATCAGCAGGACGGGGGCCGGTTTGACGAGGGCACGTGCGATGCTGACTCGTTGGCGTTCACCGCCGGACAGTGCCGTACCTGCCTCGCCGACGCGTGATCGTTCGCCGTCCGGCAAACGCTCGATGATCTCGTCGACACGCGCGAGGGTCATTGCCCGGTGCATCTCGTCATCTCCGGCGGTGGGATGCCCGACGAGAACGTTTTCGCGGATCGGCCCGTCGAAGAGATACGGATGCTGGAACACCATACTGACCAGTGCCCGTCGCGTCGCGGTATCCAAGGTTGCGACATCGGTTCCGTCGACCAGGATTTGGCCGCTTGCCGGCTGCTGGAGGCCGGCGATGAGCGACACGATGGTGCTCTTCCCGGAGCCTGACGGTCCGACGATAGCGGTGGTGCTGCCCGGTTCCAGGGTGAAGTCGACGCCCCTGAGCACCTGATCGGTGGCGCCTTCGTAGCGGAAGGTGATATCGCGGAATTCGATGCGCGGTGCGGGAGCTTCGGCTGATGCGACGGCGTCCCCGGGTTGGTCCGCGGCCTCGGCGGTGATGATCGTGTGCAGGCGCCCGAAAACGCCCCGTGAGTTCTCTACGGCGGTGGTCAAATCGGCCAGCACCGTAAACGGCTCCAGGAAACGCACGATCACGACCATCAGGGCGACAGCCTCCGGAGCGCCGATCTCACCGCGTACGGCCAGCACCGTCGTCGTACCCGCCAACAGGATGAGCGCGATCTGGCTCACGATGCTGAACAGGAGCTGTCCGGGAATCTGGAACAACAGCAGCCGCATGGTCGCACCGCGCGCCACCGCGACCGCCTCACCGGCTTGGCTGCGTGCGGGTGCGACGCGACGGCTGGCCCGCAACGCGGCCTGTGTACGTGCGAACTCCAGGATTCGCTCGGTGAGTGCGCTGTGCGCCTTGGCATCCGCCTCGTCGGCGGAACGCACGATCCGAATGCTGGACATCAGCGTACCCAGCAGCAGCGGCAGGGTGATCGCGGCCGCAACCCCTAACTTCCACGAGATGAAGAACAACCCGATCGTGAGGGCAGCGGGCAGCAGTACGGCGCCCAGCAGCGGGGTGAGCAGGTTCGCGATGAACCCCACCAGGTCGGGTCCGCCGGATGAGATGGCCTGGCGTGCCAGGGCCGTGCGCTCGGCGGTGAACCAGCCCAGCGGAATATGGGTAATTCGGTCGGCCACCTGATGCTGAGAGTCGTTCAGAAGCGCGAACCCGATGCGGTAGCCGATGCGTGCCAACGTGGTGTCCACAATCCAGCCGCCCACGGTGACGGCCGTGAGTATTCCGAGCCATGACAGCGCATCGGAGGGCGTCGCACCGAACAGCGCACTCAACAGCGGTATCAGCAGTAAGCAGCCGGCCGCCCGCAGCGCCGCCGAGACAAATGACAGCAGGATATAAACCCGCAGCGACCCGCGATGGCTGGATGGAATCAAGCGAATCAGGTTGGAAATCATCAGATGTTCCCTCCGGCGAGCACCGTGGAGACTACCGACGGTTCTTCGAGACGGCTCTCCCACAACCGCCGATACCGACCGTTGTTGGCGAGCAGTTCGGTGTGGGTGCCGGTTTCCGCCACTCGGCCGTGATCGAGGACCACGATCTGGTCGGCATCGGCGATGGTGTGCAGGCGGTGCGCGATGACCAGCACCGTCCGGTTGTGGATGAGCCGGCCCAGCGCCTGTTGAACCAGGTACTCGGATTCGGGGTCGGCGAAGGCGGTGGCCTCGTCCAGGATCAGGATCGGGGTATCCGCGAGAAGCGCGCGGGCGATGGTGAGCCGCTGCTTCTCACCACCGGACAGCTGCGTGTTGGTGTCCAACACGGTGTCATACCCGTGGGGAAGGCGCAGGATTCGTTCATGGATTTGTGCGTCGCGGGCTGCCGACTCGACCTCCGCGTCGGTGGCCTCGGGCCGGGCCAGTGCGATGTTCTCGCGCACAGTTCCCGCGACCAGCTGCACGTCCTGAAAGACGAATCCCACCTTGGCGTACAGCTCATCGGGGGTCAGTGCACGGATGTCGGTGCCGTCGATGCGGATGGAGCCGCCGTCGACATCATGGAACCGCGCCAGCAGTGAAGCCAGTGTCGACTTCCCGGATCCCGACGGTCCCACCAGCGCCGTGACGGTGCCGGGCCGCAGCGTCAGGGTGACCTCGTGGATGACGGGGACGCCGGGCCGGTACCCGAAGGTGGCGGCCTCGAATGACACCGAGGGCGTCTTCGCGGATGCGGTCTGCGCATCGGCGATCTCCAGCTCGGTCTCGTCGAGGGCGATCGCAATGTGGCGGGCGGCCTCCATGCCGCCGCGAATACCGCCGAGCCCGTAGGCGATTCCCAGCAGCCGGGTGCCGAAGGTGGTGCCGAGCACGAGGAACGGCAGCAGGGTGACGGGCTGCATTGTGCCGGCGACGACGAACAGTGTGCCCGCCGCGGCGATGAGCCACAGGAAGGTGGTGGGCCTGGTGGCCAGGTCCATGAACGTCTTCTTGCCGATGAACGGTCGCTGCCAGTCGTTCAGGAAGGCGAGATACCCGTCCAGCTTGCGTGTGAACGACGATGCCGCCGAGCCGCCGAATATCCGGATGACCGGCTGCCCTTCGAGATACGCGGCGGACTCGCCGCTCATACGCTCGGTCCAGCGGGACGCTTCGACGATTTTCGGTCCGCTCTGATACATCATCGCCATCATCGTCACCATGTAGATGAGGATCGGGATGAGCAGGATGAGCGCCATGCGCCATTCGATGACGAACAGGTACACCAGCACGGCCACCGGTCCGACCACGGCGGCCACCGCGTCGGGGATCGCATGGGTGATCAGGTAGTGCAGGGAGAGCGTGTCGTCCTGGATCAGCTTCTTGACCGACCCGGAACCACGCTGGGTGAACCACCCCAGTGGAACTCGGGACAGCTTGTCCAGCAGCCGTCGCCGGATATTCGAGCTGAAGCGCAGGTCCACGAAATGCAGCCACAGCGTGAGTGCGGCGGCCAGACAGGTGCCGAGCACCAATAGCCCCAGGAATATGAATCCGGTGTGCCACAACCGGGTTTGGTCCGCACCGGTCAACAACAGGCGCGTCAGCTCGACGAGGACCACGAACGGAGCCAGCTCGATCAGGGTGATGACTGCCTGCAGCACGCCGCTGGCGATCATCTGTTTCTTGACGGGTGCCAACAGCTCGCCCGCGGCCTGTGACCGCCACCGTCCCTGCGGGACAGTCGGTTCTGGCGCGGCCGCGGGTGGATCCGGTGTAGCGGGTTGGGGTGCTGTGGGCGTCGGCGCCGGTGCCTGGTGCGTCTCGGTATCCCCGCGACGGCTTCCCATCGCGCGGCCGAAGGTCCAGTAGGCGGCGGCGTGCACGTCGGCTTTGGGGAATCCGAACTCGTCCCGCAACCGTTTGCGCAGGTGCTTGAGCGATCCCGCCTCAGGGCCCGCCCAGGCGTACCAGTTGGACCAGTCGCGCGCCTCGATGGCAGCGGCCAGCGATGTTTCGTCGGCCCGGTCTACCCAGTGCAGCCGGCGCCGAGGATGGTCCGTCAGGGGGATCAGGTCGTCGTCGGCACTGTGCCGCTCCAGATACACCTCGATGTCGACATCGGCGGGTAGGGCAGCCACGATCGAGTTGATCGCCGGAATGGAGGCAGAGTCGCCGACGAGAAGGAATCCGGCCGGAGGATCCTCGGGTACCTCGAAACGTGCGGAACCGAAGGCCACTACCGGAATGGTCATTCCGGGCTGTGCGGCCGCCGCCCACTGACAGGCAGGGCCGGCGGGCTCGTGGATGACGACATCGATGGAGAATTCGCCCGCGTCCTCGTCGGTCGTGACGATCGTGTAGGCCCGTTGGTGTTCGGTAGCGCCGCCTGCGGGATCGGGGAACCAGAATCTGAGCCATTCGGCAGGGGTGTGTAGGAGGTCCTCGAACAAGCTTGGTGCGGACATCGTGAGCCGCACGCAGTTCGGCGCGACGGGTGCGGTGCCGATTACGGTGGCCACGTGATCGCGCGCCCCGAGTCCGCGCAGCATCGCGCCCTGGAACCCTCTACCCATGCTTATGTGACCTTTGTTCGTGCCCGCCCATACTTAGCCCATCCTAACCTAAGGAGAATGGGCGGGTCAGGCGCGAACGACGTCGCCGTGCTCGACGGCTTCGCTGCAGGGGATGTCGGTTCCGGCGATCGAGGCCCCGGCGGTCTCGATGAGGAAGGGCAGGGCGCACAGCCCGACGGCACAGGCCAGCATCAGATAGGCAGCGGGAAACAGGTCCCATCCGGTCTTGTCCACCATGAGGTCGTTCACCAGCGGTGCGGTGCCGCCGAAGGCCGCGGTGGACAGGTTGTAGGAGATCGCCAAACCCGCATAGCGGACGTGGGTGGGGAACATGCAGGGGAAGGTCGCAGTGATTATTGACAGCTGGGGTATGTACAGCAACCCGAGGATCGCGAAACCGATTATTGCCCAACCGAATCCCTGTCCCATGAGCCAGAACATCGGCAGTGAGAGCGCGAACAGGCCGATCAGGGAGAACATCCACATCGGTTTGCGCCCCACCCGGTCCGAGAGTGCGCCGCAGAAGGGCAGGAACGCCATCATGGCGACCTCACCGACGAGGATCACGATCTGGCCCTGAGTCTCCGACATCCCGAGCCTGGTCTTGAGGTAGGTCGGCTGATAGCTGAGCAGGGTGTAGTTGGTGATATTCAGTGCGATCACCAGTAGCACCGTCACGATCATGGGTCGCTTGTAGCCGCGCACCAGATCCTTGAGCCGTTCGAGTGCGGTTTCTTGGCCTTCCGGTTCCTGCTCCTTCATCTCCTTGAACAGCGGTGAGTCATCCAGATGGCTCCGCAGGTGCCAGCCGATAAGACCCATCGGGAGCGCGACGAGAAATGGGATCCGCCAACCCCAGGAGTGCATGGCTTGCGCGCTAAGGGTGGCGTCCAGGATGAGGACGAACGCGGCGCCGATTGCGAATCCGCCCAACGTGCCGAGCTCAAGGAAGGATCCGTACTTGCCGCGTTTCTTGTCGGGCGCGAACTCCGCCATGAATGTTGCCGCGCCGCCGTATTCGCCGCCGGTGGAGAAGCCCTGGATGGCGCGCAACAGGATCAAGAGCGCGGGCGCCGCCATTCCGATGGTTGCCCAGCTGGGCAACGCACCAACGAGTGTGGTGGACAAGGCCATCAGCACGATGGTGATGGCCATGACGCTTTTGCGGCCCAACTTGTCACCCAGCGGTCCCCAGATCATGCCGCGATGGCGCGGTGCAGCTGCCGCCGGCCCTCGGGTGATGGGAAGTCCGGTCTGGAGATCGGGGGAGGTTCCGTTTCACCCTGTTCGGGCCTGCGGTCGGCATCAGGAAGTACTCGGCGATCGGGGAGTGAGCGGGGTGAAGTCTCGCGCGGCGATGTACTCGGGACGCGGCTCGTACCCCGCGAAGGGCTCTTGCGGCGTGTTCTCCACCGAGTTGAACACCAGGAACACGTTCGAACGTGGATACGGGCTGATGTTCGACCCAGACCCGTGCATCAAGTTGCAGTCGAACCACAACGCGTCCCCGGGCTGACCGAGGAACAGTTCGATACCGCTCGTCAGGGCAGCCTCGGCAAGAGCTTGGGTAGAGGGAACGCCAACTTCCTGTTCCACCAACGATTTCCGATGATTGTCGCGCGGGGTCGCCCCGACGCACGGGTAGAAGGTGCGGTGCGTGCCCGGCATCACCTGCAGTGTCCCGTTGTAGGCGACATTGACGGTTAACGCGATCGAACAGGACACCGTGCGCATCTGGGGCAGGCAGTCTTCGGTATGCCAGGTTTCGAAGTCTGAGTGCCAGTAAAACCCACGCCCCCGGAATGCGGGCATCGCGTTGATACGGGATTGGTGCAGATACACCGGTCCGCCCAGTAGCTGCTCGGCGACATCGAGTACACCCGGCGAGCATGCCACATCCATGACCACCGAGCTCAGGACGTGTGCCTCGAAGATGGAGCGCACCTCCTGTGATCCGGCCTCACAGATTATTCGCGGATCGTCACCGAGTTGCGAAGGCACCCTGTCGATTTCGTTGTGCAAGGCGGAGAAGGTGGCGTCGTAGACCGTGCTCGGCCGGATCAGGAAACCCTGTTCGGACATCTGGGTGAGTGCCGGTGGGGCCAGCGGGCCCTCATCGGTAGCGCTCCAGACGACGGGCTCGCTACGGGGGATCGGAGGCCGCGCGGCCTCGAGGCGGCTGGGGTAGCGATCGCTGATCGCGGGGGCACTCATGACAGAGCGGACGCAGCCGGGTATGTGCCGGACTCGTCGTGGACCTCCCGTCCGGTGACGGGAGGATTGAAGACGCACATCATGCGCATCTCGGTATCGGCGTAAAGCTGGTGCCGCTCATTACCGTCGAGCAGGTACATGCTGCCCGGCCCCAGGGTGAACACGTCACCGTTTTCCAGGTTGGTCAGCGTTCCGGTGCCTGCGGTGAGCCAGACGGCTTCGATGTGGTGCTGGTAGTGGAAGACGTGGATGGTGCCGGCATCGATAGTGGTTTCGTGGAAGGAGAATCCGACTCCGTCATCTGCCAGCACGATCCGCTTGCTATGCCAGCCGTCACCGCTGACATCGCGTTCGGTACCCGTAATCTGTTGGGTGGTACGGACAATCAAGATGTTTCCTTTCTCGTGGTGCGCGTTTGGCTGTGGAGTTACTGGGCCGATTCCGCGATGGCTTCGCGCAGCGTGGCGATGCCGATATCGAGCTGCTCGTCAGTGGTGGTCAGGGCGGGCAGCAGTTTGACCACCTCGTCCTTGGGGCCGGAGGTCTCCACCAGTAGGCCGCGCTCGAACGAGGCCTTGCTGACTCGGGATCCTCGCTCGGCGTCGGCGAACGCGATGCCCTGCACCATGCCGCGGCCACGCACCGTCACCGAGTCGTCGTCGGCCACCACTGCGGACAGCTCCGTGTGTAGGCGGTCGCCCTTACGGCGCACTTCCTCGCTGAATGTGGCGTCTTGCCAATACTTTTGCAATGTGGCGGTGGCGGTCACGAAGGCCGGGTTGTTTCCGCGGAAGGTGCCGTTGTGCTCGCCGGGAGTCCACTGGTCAAGATCGGGCCGGATGAGCGTCAGGGCCATCGGCAGACCGTAGCCGCTGATGGATTTCGACAGCGTCACGATATCGGGCCGGATGCCGGCGTCTTCGAAGGAGAAGAATGCACCCGTTCGGCCGCAACCCATCTGGACGTCGTCGACAATCAGAATGATCTCGCGCTTGCGGCAGAGGTCAGACAGTGCACGCAGCCATTCCGCACGGGCGACATTGACTCCACCCTCGCCCTGCACGGTCTCGACGATCACCGCGGCGGGCTTGTTGAGGCCGCCGCCCTCGTCGTCGAGCACCTTCTCGAACCAGTGGAAGTCCTCGGTGGCACCACCGAAGTAGTTGTCGTACGGCATGGGGGTGGAGTGCACCAGCGGCACGCCCGCTCCGGCACGTTTCATCGAATTGCCGGTTACGGCCAGTGATCCCAAGGTCATTCCGTGGAACGCATTGGTGAAACTGATGATCGATTCGCGCCCGGTGATGTTCCGTGCCAGCTTCAGCGCGGCCTCTACGGCGTTGGTTCCGGTGGGACCGGGGAACTGCACCTTGTAGTCCATACCCCGCGGCTGCAGAATGGTCCGCTCGAACTCCTCGAGGAACTCCTGTTTGGCGACGGTGGCCATGTCAAGGCCATGGACCACACCGTCGGTGGTCAAGTAGTCGATGAGGGCGGTCTTCAGCACGGGGTTGTTGTGCCCGTAGTTGAGTGCGCCGGCACCGGCGAAGAAGTCCAGATAGCGCTCACCGCTGGTGTCGGTGAGCCAGGATCCGGAGGCGGAGGTGAAGGTGGTTGGCCAACTCCGGCAATAGCTTCGCACCTCGGATTCACGTTCGTTGATGACCCTCGGCAGCCCGGATTGCTGCGCGGGCAAGGTGGCGGTCATATGTGTTTCCCCTTTCGGCCCAATGCTTTTAGGCACTGTTATTGGGCGCTTTATGTGGTTCTAGCGGAGTGAGCCGAAGCAATGGCTCTGCCTCGTGTGCATCGGGAAAGAGGTGCTCACCGAATCCTGCGGATTCGGTGAGTTCCATGTCCCGCCGGCGGGCAAATCCGGCGAATAATGCGCGCGAAGCGGTATTCGACTGTGTAACAGTTGTTTCCATGATCAAAGGCTCGCCCTGCAAGGTCGCCAGAGAGTCTGCGAGCCAGGCCAGCATGCTGGCGGCTAGACCCTCTCCGCGGTGCGACTCATCGACCCCGACCTGCCAGATCATCAGTGATCCAGAGGGCCTGAGGTATCCGGTGACGAATCCGACGGGCGTTCCGTCGACGCGTGCAACGGCGGCTGTGGAAGGAAAGTCTGTGCACCACAACAAGTATGCGTAAGAGGAGTTGACATCCAGCACGCCGGAATTGCGTGCGATGCGCCACATGTGACGAGCGTCCGACTGCGTCGGGTGGCTAATCGACCACGCGGGGGTGCAACGTTTTTCAGTCTGCAATTCAGTATCGACCACTAAAAATCACCATCACCACAACATGTTTCGTATCAACTCGGGTTTCGTGCCGTTCGACCGTAGCCACATCGACACCCGAATGGCCAGGACCGGCACCGGGGATCCGGGTCAACTGATGGCGTTTGCCGAGGGTATCCATTGGATGTGATGCTCGTCACATTATTGTGGGACCATGAGAACTTGACGGGATCTTGATGAGTGTGCATCGAGATTGCCGGACAGCATTCAGGCATTGCTGCTGAAGCAGCGTTCCCAGCCGTCGGGATCGGCCAGCATCTGCCCGGGCGGCGTGGCCCAGCAGGCAGCCACCAGGTCATAACCGTGATGGATGAGCGCGGCGTGCGCGGGCCAGTACGACTGCAACCAGTCGGGTTCGTTGTGTGCGCTGTCGACTCCGGCTCGAATTGCGCCCTCGAGCTCAAAGGACAGGTCGCGGGCCTCCGCGTAGGCGGCATCGTGGGCGGGCTGGACCCGCGCGGCCGCGACCAGGGCAAGAGCCGCCTTGCGGATTCGGGCTTCGGTAAAGGCGAAGGTGCGGCGGTGGGCACGCGGCGCGATGAGGTAGATCGACGCCATGGCCACGGCCACGCCGATCATCGTCTCGGCCAGCCGGTCGCGCACTATCGATGTGACCGATCCCTGCAGGGTGACCACGCCTGCCGACAGTAGCGCGATAGGGGTCACGAACATGACGGCCACCGCGTAGTTACGGGGCAGGAACAGCTCGGTGCAGAACTGCAGTGTCGCGATGGCGGCGATGAGCGTGTATCCGGTAGGGGACAGCTGGTAGAGCACCGCGAAGAGGCCGAGTCCAATGATGGTTCCGGCGAAGCGATGCAGTCCGCGCACTGTCCCGTGCAACCGATCGGGCCCCATGTGGACGATCACGAGGGCGCTCAGGATGGCCCATTGCGGCCGTGTCAGGCCGACGGCGGCACTGATGACTCCGGCCCCCAGGCAGGCGATACCGACTCGTCCGGCGGTGATTGTCGCGTGCGAACGGAACCGCACCGAGCGGCGGAGCCGATACCAGATGCTTGGGCGCACGACGAGGACATGGTCGCCGGGGATGAGATGGTCGAGCACCATCTTGTTGCCGACAGCGATTTCGGTGAATCTGCGGTGGGTATCGAGCATGGTGTTCACCAAGGGCGAATCGGATCTGTTCGACAGCCCCGCATCGTGCAGCGCGGTCCATGCCGAAGAGATCGCGGCGCCCGCGGCATGACGCGCGTCGACCGTGGCGTTGCCCGGCTGGGCATAGCTGTCCACCGCGTCGACCGCCCGCTGGGTCGCGACGCGCTCGGGTTTGTGGCGATCGATGGCAGCACCCGCCATCGAAACGATAACCGCCGCAATGGCTCCCAGGCCCGCGCAGATCAGGATCCGCTCGGGGGCCACGCCCCATTCGGTGGCCCCGAGGGCGCCACCGCACACCAGGACGAAGAACAGTGCACCCGGCGGACCGAGACGAAGGGCATCGACGGTGTAGACCACCGGGACCGCGACGGCCGTCAGGGCCAGGATGGTCGCCGCCTTGTTGGCGACGCCCCCTGGGGCGTAGGTGCCCACGATCGCACCGACCGTGGCGACGAGCATCAACGCGATGCCTGCGGTCGCCACCACGGACGCGCGCACCCGGTATGGACGGCCCTCGCCGTACAGGACCGCGAATGCCCCGTAGGTGACGTAGAGCGCGGCGTTCGGGTAGCCGGCGGCAACGACCAGTGTTCCGGGGATGGCGACGGCGGCACCGGCGCGCAGCCCGATGCTCCAGCGCCGGCCCGCGGGCGGAGCGGAGAACAGGATGGAGCGAGCCCGGGCGATCTGCGGAAGCGGATCCGGCGATTCAGGCGCGGACGGGGTCACACGTCATTTCATACCGTGCCGATGCCGGTGGGCGCGCTGTTTACAGGCGGGGGAGCAGTAGCGCTGCGGGCGGCCCTTGCCTTGAGCGCTCAGCTGTCCGCCGCAGAAACCGCAGCCCCCGGGTTGGCTGACGGTTGTTTCGTCACGCGTTGGCGTGGATTCGTCACAGGCACCGCGTGCCGCGGACACCAAGTCCGTGCCGGCCGCGCGCCCGCGCGGGGTACGGATGCGCAGCTCACCGTCCAGGTAGGGGCAATCGACGATGTCCTCGTTCTGGCAGCACAGTAGGTGATTGAGGTATTCGCGCGCACGATCGAGCTGCTCGATCCGTACCGAGATCTCCGCGACCTGCTCGGTGACCGCATTGCGCCAGGTATCCGGCTGTGCCGAATGCGATGTCACGATCGCTGCCTGGCGCAGCGGCATCATTCCGGTGATGCAGCACAGGTAGGCGATGCCGATGCGCCGCAGATCCCGCTCGGTGTACGTACGGCGGCCGCTGTGTTGCGTGGGCGAATTGAGAACGCCTTCTTTTTCCCACCACCGCAGCGTGGACGGAGCCAGGCCGTACAGCGCGGCTGCCTCACCGATGTTCACCGTGGGTTCCGGGGCGATGGATCTTGACATCAAGCTCACTTCACCATTGAAACTTAGGTTACCCTAACTTACAAGGAGTTTCCATGGTCGAGGTGGTTATGACTCACGACAATCCGCGCCGGTCTAGCTCGCGGTCGTCTGGTCCAGCAATGACTGGCCGAGATAGCTGTCCTCGGCCGTGCCCGGTGGCATGACAAAAACTGCCGATCCAACGGCGGTGTTCCACTGATTGAACTCGTCTTTGTCGGATAAGCGTTGTTGCACGGGAACGAACTGTGTGGCGATATCCCGTTGGTATGCGGCGAAAATAAGCCCCGAGTTCGATGAAGTGCCCGGCACGGGCGCGTCGTCGAAGTTGTACGGGCGGCGCAGGAACTTCTCGTGCGGATTGCGGTGGCGGGCAAGAGCGATATGTGAGGTCGCAGGGATGACGGGGATGCCGCCGTGCGTCATCGTCAAATCGGGTTCGTCGGATTCCTTGTCTCCCGTCAGGGGTGCGCCGTTGTCTGACCGCCTGCCCATGATCAAATCCCGGAGCTTACGATCCAACTGGTCCCATCCGTCCAGGTTCATTGTGATCCGGCGAAGGACCAGAAGCGTTCCGCCCCTGAGCCACTGATGATCCTCACCTTGATGCCACAGCAGGCTGTCCAGCTCCGCGGCGCCGGGGTTCACGGTGCCGTCGACCTGCCCCATGAGATTTCGCATCGTGCCTCCGGAGGGATCTTCGGCACGCGGCGTGCGGAATCCGGTCTGGCGCCAGCGTTCGGTGGCCAGCGAGCGCACATTCTTGAGCAGCACCCGGGCCGCGTGTGCCACCACCAGCATGTCATCGGCACATATTTGCAGCAGCAGATCCCCTCCGCACCAACGCTTGTCGAGCCGATCGGTGACGAACGCCGGAAAGTCCCGCGCCGAGGCGGGGCAGCTGTCCGTCAGGCCGGCCTTGGCGAACGCTGACGGGCCGAGGCCCGCTGTCACCGTCAATCGTGCTGCGGACGTTGCCAATTCCGGTTCGGTATCGGCCAACGCGGGCACACCTTGGGTCAACCTGGCGGCATCGGTGGTCCACAGGCGCAGAATCGACTTCAGATTCTCGCGCGCTGCCCGTGTGTCTGTGTTGTTGCCGGGCAGCAGATCCACTGCCAGGAACATGGCGTGCGCTTGCGGCGCGGTGGCGATACCGGCTTGGTGTTGCCCAAAGAACGGTTCGACCGCGCGTTCATTGCTGGTCCGGGCCGCCTGGGATTGAGCAGACCACGCCGATAACCCGGCGCCTGCGGTCAGCGCGGCCGCGGCGCCACCGCCGACGATGAGTCCCCGTCGGGACAGAGAACGACGCGTCATGGTCAGGGCTGGTAGTTCTCGTTGCCGCCTGCGAAGTCTCGGATTTGGGCGGTCAAGGGCTTGGTCGAGCCGTCCTGGAAGGCCAGCGTGATGGCGACGTCTTGGCCCGGACGCAGGGGGGTGTTCAGTCCGATGAGCATGACGTGATCGCCGCCGGGGGACAGCTTGTGTTCGCCGTTGGCGGGAATGACGACCCCGCCCTCCTTGGGCCGCATCAGCCCGCCGGCTGTCACCTCGTGAAGCTCCACCGACTTCGCCGCGGGCGAGGTGGCGGACACGATGCGGGCCTCGGTGGAACCGTTGTTGTGCAACGTGCCGAATACGGAGGTCATGGAGCCGTCGGGCGCGGACTTGGCCCACTGGTCGGTGATGGCGACTTCGGATGCCTGCTCGGCGGGGGTGGATTCATGCGCCGAACAACCGGCGAGCAATGACAGCGCGACTGCTGCCGGGATGACGATCTTCACGTTCAGCTAGTCGTGCCGATGGTGCGGAAAGTTCCGCCGGGCTGATTCCGGCGCAGGCTCAGCTCGGTGAAGAGGTGCTCGGTGGCGGACGTGGCGGCCTCGATATCTCCGGCGATGACGCCCTCGACGAGCCTGGTGTGTTCGTGTTCGAACGAACATTCCGCGCCGATCGGGTTGCCGCGCATGTAGTGGTCCATCAAGCCCAAGAGCGAATCGTAAAGCTCAAGGTAGAGGGCATTGTGGCTGGCGGCGACCACGGCACGGTGGACGGCGATATCGGTGGAGATGGCCTCCTCGACATCGTGGGGTGCGACATCGCGGGGCGCCCACAGTTCGTTGCGCCGCCGTAGTAGCGCGCGCAGCTGCTCGATGTCATCTTCGTCACGTCGCTGCGCGGCGAGGCCGGCGGCGGTCACTTCCAGGGTCTGTCGCAGCTCGATGAGATCGCGGTCGTTGGCGGCGGCGAAGTAGTCGGCGATGGCAGAGCCGCTGCCGCCGGCGGAGAGCACGTAGGTGCCGGAGCCCTGACGTCGTTCGAGCATGCCGGCGTGGGCCAGCGCCTGGACAGCTTCTCTAATTGTGTTGCGGGAGGTCCCGGTGAGCTCGCACAATTCGGGTTCGGTGGGGATGCGGGCACCGATGGCCCAGCGTCCCGACAGAATCTCTTCGCGGAGTTGCTCGGTGACCTGACCAATCAGTGTCTGGCGACGGACCGGCTGCATGACGGCTCATCGTAGCGTGCGGCGGAAATCATGTTGATCTCATTCATCCATTCATCCTATGATTTGCCGGGCTGCTTTTAGGAGGATGAACGGTGACCGCGACCTTGCGAGACGAAACGCACACGATCTCGGCTGCTGCGCTACGGCGTGGGCGCTGGATGGTATTGGTCGCGATCCTGCTGTTCGCGATGTGCCTGCGTTCGGCCGTCACCTCTCTGAGCCCGCTACTGACCCAGATATCGCACGAGATCGGTTTCGGATCCGCGGTGATCGGTGTCTTCGGGATGCTGCCGACGGCGATGTTCGCCGTCGCCGGGCTGGTAACGCCCGCGCTCACCGAGCGATTCGGCCTGGAGCGCACCACGCTGGCCGCAGTCGCCGCCACCGCTGTGGGTATGGCGGCCCGGCCCGCGATGACCACAACCGGCGGGCTGCTGGTGTTGTCCTGCCTGGCGCTGTTGGGCATGGGCATCGGCAATGTGGTGATCCCGCCGTTGGTCAAGCGGTACTTCTCGCATCGCGTCGCGCTGATGAGCGCGGCCTACTTGACGGTGCTGCAGGTCGGCACCACCGTCCCCGCGCTTACCGCCGTTCCGCTTGCCGGTACCTACGGATGGCGGTTCTCGCTCGCCGCGTGGGTGATTGTCCCTATCGCCGCACTGCTGCCGTGGATCGGGGTGGTGATCGCTCGGCGTGGCCACGACGTGTCTGACCACTCCGCCGAGACCCACGCGGATTCTACTGTGGCAGGTCAGGTTTGGCGTTCGCCGTTGGCGTGGGGCATGGCCGGTATGTTCGGCATGACGTCGCTGGTGACGTATTCGATGTTCACCTGGATCCCGGGGATCTTGAGTTCGGCCGGTGGTAGCGCCGCGCTGGGCGGTGTGATGGTGGCCCTGTTCTCAGCGGTGGGATTCTTTGGCACGCTGACCATCCCGCCCTTGGCTGCCCGCATGCGCAACCCGTTCCCACTGGTGGTGGCGTGCCTGGTGTGCTTCCTCATCGGGTTCGCCGGGCTGTTGTGGCTGCCGATGACCGCGACCGCCGTGTGGGTGATCGCGCTTGGCTTCGGACCGTCCACCTTCCCGTTGGGGCTCACGCTGGTGAATCTGCGCACACGCACTCCGGCTGGTTCCGCGGCGTTGTCCGGCTTCACTCAGGGCGTTGGCTACGCGGTTGCGTGCTTGGGCCCCTTGCTGTTCGGTGTGCTGCACGATGTGAGTGGCGGTTGGTATGCGCCGTTCGGTCTGCTGCTGGTGGCGATCACCGTGCTGGGTATCGGCGCGTTCCAAGCGTGTAAGCCCCGGATGCTGGAAGACACCTGGGGTCGCTGAGTCGGTGTCGCGCTGCGGGTGGCTTGGTCCGGTGGCGGCTTCGGTCACAGCGGACAGCGCGCGCCATGGCTGGTGTCGTTGAAGAGGCTGCAGAGGGAACCGTTTGACAACTTCCATATGCCGCCTCTTTCCACCCAATTCAATGGGCGGCGTTGAGAACCCATGCCCATCACAGACATCACCAGTTGTGAAGTGACATGATCACCCTCGCGCGTGGGGTTTTCCACCTGTAGTGACACCATCGAACGGTGCTCAGCAATTGGCCCTCCTATCGAATTCGCGACCGGCAGTGCCGCGTCACCACCCTCCAGGTATGAGGCTCGCTGCGCACCGCTCGCCGTGTTGTCGAAGATCACTGACATCTGCTGGGCCAAATCGTCGGCGGACGGCACGGCGGCGGCCGGATCGGCGTGGGCGCCGCCAGTTCCCAAAACCACTGCGACACTTAATGCTCCAGCTGTGGCCAGTGCCGCATACTTCACGGGACCACGGTCAGCGAAAACACGCCTCATTCTTCAACCCTTTCAACGATCCACTTGCGACCTTTGCGGCCGGCGCGGAAAACCTAGCGTGAGATCACCTCGGCGCCAACCACATTCCAATAGATGACTTCGGAAAGTCATCCAAATACTCAACCAGAACGGCGCGCTTTTCTACTCGTCTTTAGCGGATCTTTCAGCGCGGCCGATCCGGTCGGCAACAAATCTCTGACATGTGGTGATCGAGCCCTGACCTCTACTAGGATCAGGCCGGCCATGCGGCAGGCTCGCTTTTCTGAACGCTCTGCCGGACAAAAGTTGGGCAGCGCAAGCGGTATCGCTGGTGGGTCAGGAGTTCTGAGCGCCGCCCGCCGTGAGGTAACGCGAGAGCATCGCGACCAGTTCATTCTCGAAATCGCCGATCTCGATGGGTTCAGGTGCGGCCAACATGTGGTGCACGACGAGCTCGACCGTCGTTACTACCAGCTGGGCTGCCGCGTGCTTGTTGGCAACGTGTACGTCGGTACATTTGGCGAGGAGTTGGCGCATATCTTCGATGGCAGTTTGCCTGAGCTCGGCCGCCCTGGCGATGAGCTCACTTGAACGTGGTCCCTGTTCGATTAGCACCCGCAGGAACTGGGGGTCGTCCCGGTGATTGTCAATTGCGGCGGCCACAATCGAGCGCATGAGGTCCTCGGCGGATTCGGGCGTCCCGGCGCGGTGGCGTTCTTTGGCGGCGGCGATACCGCCGTCGAGGTGGCGTGCGGCTAGCTCGACCACGATGGCGTCCTTGTTCGGGTAGTACTGATAAAGCGACCCGACCGATATGTCGGCCCATTGCGCGATGCGGTTGGTCGTGCCGCGGACGTAGCCGTACTGGCCGAACACTGCTACCGCAGCCTTCAGAATGCGCTTCCGGGTGTCTTCGGACCGCTGTTGACGGGGCTGTTTACGTGGTTGAAGCTCACGCCTTTTCATCGTTGCACGCCCTCCCGGTGGCTCGCCGCCAGCGTAGACCGGCAAGGTGCCCCATGCTGATGTCCCTCCGGCCATTCGGGGCGGGTGGCGGCGCCGCCAAACGCGAGCAATGCGCGCGGGGCGCCCGCTTGTAACGCAGCGTGGCCGATGCCCCCGCGCTCCGCTAGCAGGCACCTCAACTCGCCAGAGCCCGTCCTGGCATTGTTCAACTCATCACTTGTGAACGCGAGTAGCGAATTCGTCTCTCCCGCAGAATAATTGGCATGTCTATCTGCATGAACAATGCGGGGTCGGCGCGTCGCGGTGCTTGCGTCGCCTGGCGCAACGTAAGCGAGGAGTCTCCATATGCGTGTTTCATCTCTTATGCCGGCTGCGCCGGGTGCGGCGGTATCGCAATGACCGCGCCTATATGGCTCGCATCCCCACCGGAGGTGCACTCGGCGCTGCTATCTACAGGCCCAGGCTCAGGAGTACTGCTGGCGGCGGCCGCTACCTGGACCACGTTGAGTACCGAATACCGCACGGCAGCAGCCGAAGTCCAACAGCTGCTGGCCACGGTGCGGGTCGGCAGCTGGAAAGGCCCTAGCGCCGAGCGGTACCTTTCCGGGCATCAGCCCTACCTACGCTGGCTCCAGACAACCGCAGAATCTAGCGCAACGAACTCGACTCAATTGGAAGTGGTGGCTGCCGCCTACTCGACGGCGCTGGCGGATATGCCCACCCTGGCCGAACTTGCGCTCAATCACGCAACACACGCAGCATTGTTGGGCACGAACTTCTTCGGCGTCAATTCCATCCCGATCGCCGTCAACGAAGTTGACTACGCGCGTATGTGGATCCAGGCGGCAGCCACCATGGCGGTGTACGACGGCGTCGTAGGCGCGGTTCAGATTGCCGCGCCGCGATCATTGACTGCCCCGCCAATAGTGTCTATTTCGCCGATCGGCGCTGAAATATTCAGTGTTGCAGGGCAACTGCAGGCAGGAGATTCGGGGAGCGCCCTGCACAATACTCAATCGACTATCCAGTCACTTTTGGAAAAGATACTCAACATACTGCTGCCCGGATTCGTCGATGTTCTCAAAGCGCTCGCGGGTCTTGACCTCCGTGAGTTGCTGATCTTGCTGCTCACCGATCCTGCAGCCGCAATGAATCTGCTGGCCCCATTACTTGCGGCAATGTTCGGGCTAGGGCAGTGGGTAGTCACCAGTGTGACGCTATGGATACTTCAGATCGGTTCGATATTGCTGATTCTTGGCCCAGTGCTTGCGATTCCGCTGGCTATTGCCCTCTCTGATCCGCAGCGGCTTGCCGCAATAATCGAGACCCCACCTGCGCCGACACGTGCCAGTATGGCACCCGTCGTCGGCACCCGCAGTGACGAATCCGTGGTGCTGCCAACACCGAGCGTCCCATCCACGGCTACAGGCATGCCGACGACGCCCGCCACAATAACCACAGGGCCGCCCCCACCGGCTGGCCCAGCTACGCCAGCTGGCCTCTGGTATGTCGTCGCCGGCGTAGCCGATTCGCAACCTCCAGCAGGCCCCACTCTCAATGAGGAAACCAAAAAACAACTTTCGCGCCAGGACGGCGCGGCGGCGGCCGTGCAGACCGGTCGCGAGGCGTCAACTGTCGGTCGGCGCCGACGGCGCAAACGGCAGGCCGGTACCGCCGAAGGTCACATGCACGTCTACGAATTCCTCGACGGGCCCACCGAGCAGGACACGACCCCAATCCAACCGATATCTGAAGCTGCGAGGCAGACCGTCGAGCCAACGGCTCGGCATCGGGCGGGCATATCGGGTCATAGCGGGGTGATCGTTCGAGAAGGAACATTGCCGCGTGGCTATGTAGATCTGGGCTCTGTGCCCGCTGCAGAACACATGCCAGCACAGCCTTTGATGCCCGGCACATGGCCATCGGATGACGACGCATCTGCTACGTGAGCCCGATGCTCACTACCACCAAGTCCCGTATCTGATCGATCTCTTGAACCCGCAGCTCGCCGATGAGAAGGAGAAAACTATGGCCGCCGTAGCGTCACGTCTGTCCGACATGGTCTCTGATGTTCTGTTCACGCCCGCGCGCGTTACTGAAGTGACGCAACTGGCTGCGTGTTTCGTCAAAATACGCATCGTGAGCCCGGCGTTCCGGCGTGCGCAGTGGACCGCGGGGGACAAGCTACAACTGCGGACGCGGCGAGGGTCTTTGCAGGCACGCGCGTACACACCGATGAACTGGGACAATATCGAGGGTTCAACAGAGCTACTTGCCTTCCTGCATGGCAACGGGCCAGGGGCTCGCTGGTTCGACGACGTGACTGTTGGCACCGACTGTGACGTCTTCGGGCCAAGCGGCTCTCTCGATCTGGCGAAGGTGGCCAACTCGACTGTTTTTGTCGGCGACGAAACCAGCGTCGCTTTGGGTCACGCACTGCGTATTGTCGCTCCGGAAGCCGTTTGTATTTACGAAGCAACCGATATCGCGTCACTATGTACGCTGCTTGCGATGCTCAAGCTGAACGAAAACACAACGGTTGTTGCCGCGTCACGTGACCGTGCCACGCTGCTCGAAGAGCTTCGCAAGGCCCTTGAGTCCAGCCCAGGGCCACATGACCTTGTTGTCAGCGGCGATGCCGCCACAGTCAACGCGGTGCGTCGACGCGCTCGGCGGTGGCCGCACCTCGCACCGAGGATCAAGGCGCGCGCATATTGGGCACAGGGACGCGCCGGGCTGAGCTGATACCGCCGCCCAAGCTTCATCCCGGTTGCCGTGACTAGATCATTTCGCTTTGACACCAAGGAGCCATTGCAGTGAACACGCTGACTACCGCGCCGGTCGCTGACGTCCTCGGCAGGCTGTTTCACGAAGCGCAAATCGCCGACGGTCCGATGATCGCCAGTATGCTCAAGGACGACGCCGCGGGCGTGGATCTGCTGTCCGATGTGCTTGAGGCCGAGGCGCGGGACTACCACGGCCTCTACCACGAGGCAGTGGAGAACTTCCTCAATGTGACTCCGGAGTTCGGGCGCCTGCTCTACATCTGCGCCCGAACCAGAAATGCCTGCCGTATCGTCGAATTCGGAACATCCTTCGGTATCTCGACGATACATCTCGCATGCGCGCTGCGTGACAATGGCGGCGGTACTGTTGTCGGAACTGAACTGGAACCCACCAAAGTCGCACGGGCGTATGGGCATCTGGAGGCTGCGGGGCTCGCCGATCTCGTCGAGATCCGCGTGGGCGATGCTCTCGACACCTTGCGCGGGAGTTTCGGAGGTCCCATCGATCTTGTTCACCTTGATGGCGCGTTCAGTCTGTATTTACCGGTGCTCACACTCCTGGAACCACATCTGCAGCCCAATGCGCTGGTGCTCGCGGAAAACGGAACCAAGAACTATCTTGACTATGTCCGTAACCCTGTCAATGGGTACCTTTCGGTGCCAGTGCCTTTCGGGCAGGGGCGCGGAAACGAGATCTCCTTGTTTACACGATGAGGCCCCAGCGATGCCGGCTTCGGTAGGTCACTCTCCGTTAGAACGGCGGTGGGTTGGCTTCGGCGTAGGCGGCCCGTGCGCTTTCGCGTTGTAATCGTTCGTGCCGATTGAGGTCTCGTTCGGTGCGTCGGCGTTGTTGGCGGTCTTGGCTTCTGGTGCGAGCGCGGGCGAGATTGGCGAACAGCAGCCCGCCAGCCGGCGTGGTGACGTAGGTGTGGCCGGTGGGCGCTTTCCAGATGACGGTGCCATCGGGCTCCTGGATCTCGCGCCATCCGCAGAAGGTCTTCAGGAGATGATGTTTGCGGCACAGTGCTTTCAGATTGCCCGCGGTGGTAAGACCGCCCTCGGCGTAGGGGATGCTGTGATCGAGGTCGGCGGTGTCGGCGGGTTGTGAACAGCCGGGGAAACGGCACAGCTGATCGCGGCAGCGCACATAGGTGTCCAGGGCGCGGGTGGGACGGTAGCCCTCGGTGCCCTCAGGGTTGAGGGTGCGGATCCGGGTGCCGGGTTGTGCGGCGATGTGGCGGGCCTGGACGCTGTTGATCACCCCGAATCCGGATACCTGTGCGGGCTCCTGGTTTTCGGCATCATCGAGAGTGTCGTGGTTGGTGACTAGATGCACGATCACTGGGGTATCGGCGGCACCGCGTCCGGTGCAGTCGGGATCGGCGCAGGTGCAACGCATCTGGTTCAGGCCCTGAGTCAGGGCGCCGATGGCATCGGCGCGCCGCTGGGTGGTTGTGCGCGGGTCGGCGGCACATACGGTGTCCACCAGCTGGTTGAGGCGCTTATCCAGGGCGACGGCGTGGGGTTTGCAGCACTCCCCAGATTTCGGCCAGCGGATCACCGGTATCCAGCGGCCGGATTTCGATGTGCCGGTCATCGGTGGCGGTTTTGGTCCGGCGCACCGCGTCAGGGTCGTGGCGATACACCAAAGCATCCAGGGCGGCGGTGAGGCGTTTGATCGACCAGCGTTCCCAACGGGGCATCGCTTCGACGATCGCCGCGTCCACGGCGGCGACCACTGCGTCGTCGTCGAGTAGTTCAGTGCGCCCGATGATCAACGCGACGGTCCGAAAATCGATATTGCCGGCGGCGAATCGCTGTGCCACGGAACGTAACCGGTGCCGCAGCACATAGGCGTAACGCATCTGATGGGAGGCCAGCGCATGCGTGATGCCCTGCGCGGCGGCCACCTGCGCGGCGACCTCATCCCAACGATCCACCGCGAACCGATCGCGCGGATCCTGCCGCTCAGGGTCGGCATGACGATCCACCAACGCCCCGATCGCCGAGAGCCGACGCGAAGCCGCCTGGGCCTCGGCACGCTGGGACGAGCTGATCACATCGACAAGCTCGCCATCACCCAACACATCGAACACATGTTCGACACTACCGTGGGGAGCGCTGGCATGCAAGGATTCCGCAAACAACTTTAGCCACTCTGGCAACAGCATCATCCGCCAGGACGGCGACCGGTCGGCGTGGCGATGGGTACAACGAGAAGTGCAGCAGCGCAGGCAAATAACAGTGCGATACCGTCATGATCGGAATGGGGATGCCGCCGCTTCAAAATCGTCGCGGACGTGTGAGCGTACCGATCCGACGAATCCAGAGTGTCAATCACGCACCGCAGGGTGGCTTTCTAATAGCTGGTCGAATCTAACGAGAAATACTCCGCACCACGCTCTTCGCGGTGCCATAATTCGTCAACTCCGACATCGAGGCCATCGGAAATCAGCGTGCGTTTGAGAATCTTGTTGGTCGCGGTCGCGGGCAGGCTCTGTGCCAAGCGGATATACTGCGGCCAGCCAATGCTCGGCAGGTCTTGCTGTGCTGAAAGAAATTCGGTCAGACCTAGATGTGTCATCGGAGCGCGTAGGACCAGGGCGGCCATCAGCTCGTCCCCCTTGTGTCCGTCGCGGACTGCGTACACCGCCGCCTGGCTCACCGCGGGGTGCCGCTGCAGGATCCGCTCGATGGGCGCGGCGGCAAGGTTTTCACCATTGATCCGCATCCAATCTGCTGTGCGTCCGGCAAGGTAGATCCAGCCGTCGGCGTCCCGGTAGGCCAGGTCGCCGGACCAGTACATGTCGTGACGCATGCGTTCCCCAGTGGCGTCCTCGTCGTTGTAGTACCCGGAAAAGAATCCTGCTCCTTGGGTGTTCACTAGCTCGCCGACCGCGTCGTCGGCGTTGGCCAGCATGCCGTCAGCAGAGAACTGGGCTACGGCACACTCGCTCAGCGTGCCGGGGTCGTAGATCGCTACACCCGGGAACCCCTTGCCGATGGATCCTTTCGGCGTTCCCTCCTCCCGGGTGATGATGACCGCGTTCTCCGTCGAACCGAAGCCGTCGTACACCGTGACATCGAATCGTCGTGCGAACTGGGCGATATCGTGGTCGGAGGCCTCGTTCCCGAACGCCACCCGGAGCGGGTTGCACGTGTCGTCCGCCCGTTCCTCGGTCGCCAGCACATAGGCCAACGGCTTGCCCACATAGTTCATGTAGGTGGCACCTACCTCCCGGATGTCGGTGAGGAAGCGTGACGCGGAGAATTTCGCCGGGGCCAGTGCGGCTCCCGCTGCGACGGCAACACCCCATCCCGCCAACACGGCATTCGAATGGAACAGCGGCATCGAGACATAACAGACGTCGGCAGGGGAGAGGGCGAACCTGGACACCAATGACTGGGCTGCGACGAGTACCGTCGCGTGCGTCACCAGAACGGCTTTCGGGTCCCCGCTGGTACCCGAGGTGAAGATCATCATGAACGGATCGAGGGGTTGGGCAGTGTGGTACGGCCGCAGCTCCCCGGCCGTACTGATCTGTGTACGCCAATCCTTCCCGTCTACGGCGATCACCGTCACGTCGGGCAGGTCCAAGACGTCCAGCAGAGGGCGATGCTCGTTGTCCACCAGCAGGATCTGCACATCCGCCTTGCGGATATCGCGCGCCAACCCTTCACCGCGCCGGGTGTTGTTGATGGCGCACAGGATGTATCCACCCTGCGCGGCCGCTGCCATCGCCGTTGCCATCGCGGGCGTATTGCCCAGCAGGGTTCCGACGTGTAGCGCTCGGTCCGGATCGGCCATCCGGATCAACGCTGCTGCCTGGCGAGCCGCTTCGGCCAGATGCTCACGCCAGGTCCACCTCTGGCCCTGGTAGACCAGTGCGACGCCGTCGTCGGTGGCGCGGCCACGGACCAGCTGCTGAATGGTTTCAGCCATGGACTGCTTCGGTCAGCGATGCTGCCCTGACGCCCAGATGCCTTGTCAAAAAGCTTATTTGATGAGACACGACGGAGTCGAAGTATTCTTGGCCTTGGTACACGCCGAAGTGGTCGCAGGGGTAGTGTCGCACCTCGGCACGTGCCTTGAAGGCGGCCTTGGCCGCGGCGTGCGGCGGCGCGGCGCGATCGAAATCGGCAATCTGCACCAGGGTGGGGCAGTCGATACGGGAGGCATGCCGGGTGGGGCGATAGGACGCGAGCTGAGTGCCGACGGTCGCATCGATCTCATTGCGCCATGAGGGCCCCGCGATCGCCAGATGTGCCTCGTAGTACCCGTCCGATGTCAACGCGGCAAGCTGGCCGGGACGCCCGACGATCGGGATTGTGCGCTGCTGGCGGCCCACCCGGCTGCGCATCCCGGCCACCGCAGAGCGCAGCAGGGAGCTGGCGCTGTGCTCGCTCATCGCGGACCGTGCCGCGGCGACGCCGTCGACCAGGGGTGTCACCGCGACGACGGCGGCCACATCATTGCGCGAACCTGCCACTGCCAGCACATGTCCGCCGGCCAGGGATACACCCCACAGGACGATTCGCGTGGGGTCGACACCGGGAAGCCGGGCGGCGGTGTTTACCGCGGCGTGGTAGTCACCGATTTGGTGGCTGAATGAAACTTGTTGCCGGGGAAAGCCGTCGGAGGAGCCGAAGCCGCGGTAATCGAATGCCAGTGCGTGCATGCCCGCCTGCGCCAGGCGCTCGGCGAACGGCGCCAGTCCTGAGTCCTTGGTGCCGCCCACTCCGTGCGCCATCACCACGACGGGGGCCGACTCCTCAGCTGAGTCCGCGCGGTATAGCCAGGCATCGCAATCGATTCCATGGCTGTTGAATCGGATGTTCTGTCGGTTCATGCCGCACCTCTCGCCCGCGCGAAACCGCGGGGGATCTCTCGGGTTCTCATGTCGTGCTCATAGAGGAAATAGTCCAGCTGTTGGGTGTGTCGTGGGCGATCCAACATATGCCCGGTGTACTTGCGGTGTTCCGCCTCAATGACCTGATGCATCTTGTCGACCGGCGGCAGCCGGTACTTGCCTGCCGCGTATGCACCCACTAGGCGGGCCTGGCATTCGACGAACGGGAACAACGATGGAACCGCCTGTGCCAGACCGACGAAGATCAGGTCATCAAGGCCCGGTTTGAACATCCGCTTGTACAGGTCTATGCGATTGTCGGGGGCGCTGAGGAACTCCGGATCGAAGAACGGGAAGGTGATGTTGTATCCGGTCGCGAAGATGATCACATCGAAGTCCGCGGACGTGCCGTCCTGGAAATGTACGGTGTCACCGTCGAGACGGCTGATGTTGGGTTTGGGAACGATGTCACCCGAACCCAGGCGTAGTGGGAGTTCAACGGACTGGGTGAAGTGCGCCTCCCCGAACTTGTGGTTCGGCATCGGGAGTCCCAGTTGGTCGGGGCGGCCGGACATGAGCGGCTGCATCATCTGGAAAATCTTGCGCTGCCAGGACATCGGGAGGTGTGGGCTGGTGCGAAAGTACTTGTCGGCGGGCTGTCCGGCAACGTATTTGGGCACAATCCAGGCCCCGGATCGGGTGGATAGGGTCACGGTGTTTCCGGTGGCCCGCGAAGACAGCTCGACCGCGATGTCTGCCGCGCTATTGCCCAGCCCAACCACAAGGATTCGTTTGTCCATGAGATCCAGCGGAGTGCGCGGATCGATGTAGTGATGCGAATGCAGAATGGTTCCGGCGAAGGTGCCGGGGAAGTCGGGGTATCGCGGGTCCCAATGATGTCCATTGGCCACGACGAGAAGATCGAACAGCCGCCGCTCGCCCGCCTGTGTCAGCAGCTCCCAGCCGCCGTTCGGTAGTCGCTCGGCGTGGACGACACCATTCTGGAATTCGATGTTGCTCTTCAGGTCAAAGGCCCTCGCGTAGTCCTCGAGGTACTGCTTGATGAGCGTGTGATGCGGAAAGTGTGGGTAGCTGTCGGGCATGGGGAAGTCTCGGAACGAGAGCTGATGCCGCGAGGTATCGATATGCAGGGAACGGTAGGCGCTGCTATGTCCGTTCGGATTGCCGAATGCCCAGTTTCCGCCTATCCGGTCCGAGGTCTCGAAGCAGGTATGCGGAATTCCGTAGTCGGACAGCATTTTTGCTGATGTGAGTCCGCTGATACCGGCGCCGATGATTGCGGTATTGGGTCGGGTCATGGCACTCCTTGGCGTGCGGCCGCGACGATGCGGTCGCCTGTGAACAGTTCTGAAGATCTGTGCATTCGGAGTGTACACAGATCTTGAAATGTGTCCACACCTTGTTTAGATTGAAGACATGACCGCGGTGTTCAACGAAGGCGCAGTGCCTGGTCCCGATGGTGACTCAGTGGCCGCGCGGCTGCTGGACGCCACCGAGAAACTATTGGCCGACAAGGGTATTCGTGCAACAACGATGACCGACGTAGCCGAGGAGGCAGGCGTTTCGCGATCTTGGTTGTATCGCCACTTCCCGGACAAGCAGACCCTGGTGGGCGCAACGATCATCCGGCTGATCGAGGTGAGCTGGGCCCAGTCGGCGGCCGAGCTCGCGGCTATCGAGGGATTCGAAGAGCAGCTGGTGTCCGGTGTGAAAATCGGCCGGCGCGCCTACGACGATCCGGGGACCCTGTTGATGCGCATGCGGGTGCGTGAGCCCGAGGAATTCATGGCCTGCGCGGGCACAGGTGTCCAGGGGCTGGTTCCCGACCTGGCCGGGTTCTGGCGGCCGTATGTCGAGGCGGCCCGCGTAGCAGGGGAGATCCACGTGCGCACGGACATCGAGGAAGCCAGCGAGTGGATCGCGCGCGTGATGATCAGCCTGGGCAGCGTCCCCGGGAACTGCATTGACCCGGATGATCCGGCGTCGTTACGTCGGCACTTCCGGCGCTATGTCCTTCCGGCACTTCGCATTGCGCCCGTGAAATAGCAGTACGACAAGGAGAATCACTATGGTTTCCGGCAATGATGCCCAGTTTGACACCGTGGTACGAAATGGGCGATGGTTCGATGGGACGGGCGCCCCATCCGCCGTCCGGACCATCGGAATCAAAGACGGCTACATCTCCGTGATCTCGGCGGAATGCCTTGACGAGACAGACTGTCCGAACGTCATCGATGCCAGTGGAAAATGGGTGCTGCCGGGACTTGTGGATATCCACACGCATTACGACGTCGAGGTGTTGGCCGCGCCGGGGTTGTCGGAGTCGGTACGTCACGGGGTGACGACCGTTCTGCTCGGTTCCTGCTCCCTCTCGGTCGTACATGTCAACGGTATCGATGCCGGGGATATCTTCGGCAGGGTGGAGGCGATACCCCGCGACCATGTGATCGAGGCCGTAGATCGGAACAAGACGTGGACCAACGCAAGTGAATACGTCGCCGCGCTGGAGTCACTACCCCTGGGGCCTAATATCGCCACTTTCCTGGGGCATTCGGATATGCGGGCCGCCGTGATGGGACTGGATCGCGCGACCCGCAAGGACGAGCGGCCCACGCCCGGTGAACAAGCACAGATGGATCGCTGGCTTACCGAGGCCCTGGATGCGGGATTCGTCGGTATGTCATCTCAGCAGCTGCTGTTCGACAAGCTTGACGGGGAGATCTGTCGATCCCGGACGCTGCCCTCCACCTACGCCAAACCCCGCGAGCTGCGGAAGCTGAAAGCCCAGTTACGGCAACGGAACCGGGCCCTACAGTCAGGGCCAGACATTGAAAACCCGTTGAACGTGCTGTCGCAAGCCGTTCAATCATTGGGCATCGTGCGTAAGCGGCTGTCGACATCGCTACTCTCGGCCGCCGACATCAAGGCCAATCCGTATGCGATCCGGGCGATGGGGCCGCTTGCCCGCATTATCAACAAGCTGGGTGGCAACTTCCGCTGGCAACATCTGCCGGTGCCGTTCCAGGTCTACGCCGACGGCATCGACCTGGTGATCTTCGAAGAGTTCGGCGCGGGTGCTGCCGCGCTGCACCTGCGCAATGAAGTTGAGCGCAATGAGCTGCTGTGCGACGAGAAGTACCGGCGCAGGTTTCGCAAGGAGTATGAGAGCAAGTTCGGTGTACGGGTGTGGCACAGAGACTTTTTCGATGCCGAGATTGTTGCGTGCCCGGACCAGTCGGTGGTCGGCAAGTCCTTCGGGCAGGTCGGTCTGGACCGTGGTGGACTGCACCCAGTGGACGCCTTCCTGGATCTGGTGCTCGAACACGGCACGGCAATCCGTTGGCGCACCACCATTTCCAACCACAGGCCAGAGGTACTTAAGCAACTGGCGCAAGATCCCGGGATTCAGATCGGTTTCTCCGATGCCGGCGCCCATCTGCGCAACATGGCCTTCTACAACTTCGGACTTCGGCTCCTGCGCCACGTGCGCGAGGCGCAACAAGCCGGACAACCCTTCATGACCATCGAACAGGCAGTGCACCGCCTTACCGGAGAGCTCGCGGACTGGTACCAGATCGATGCCGGGCACCTCCGAATCGGTGATCGGGCAGATCTTTTCGTGGTCGACCCGGAGAAGCTCGACGGAACGCTGACCGAGTACGCGGAACATTCGGTTGCCGCCTACGGAGGACTGTCGCGAATGGTCAACCGGAACGATGCGACCGTCAGCACCGTTTTGATCGGTGGACAGGCAGTCGTGGTTGATGGGCAGCCCACCGACATCCTGGGCGAGCAGCGAACCGGAAGCTTCCTGCGGGCGGCGGGGTAGGCGGCGCGCGCCGTGTCCCACGGTGAGGTGCCTGCCTAGAAGATAGTACAGCTATATCTGTACTATCTTGGCATGGAGACCGTGATTCATCGCGATGCCTTGACGCGATTCGGGTGTGCGCTGTCGGATTCGACGCGTGCGGCGATCCTGCTGAGCCTGCGGGCGCGGCCGGGCTATCCCTCCGAACTTGCCGAGGAAGTGGGGGTGTCGAGGCAGATCACCTCGAATCACCTTGCTTGTCTTCGTGGTTGCGGGTTGGTGGTGGCTGTTCCCGAGGGGCGGCGTACCCGCTACGAGCTGGCCGACGAGCGTATTGGCCGTGCCTTGGATGATTTGGTGGATTTGGTGCTGACGGTGGATCCGTCGTGCTGCCCGGTGGGCGATGCGGGGTGCTGCTGATGGTGCTCGCGCCTGAGCGGCGAGAGGTGCTCAGCCGCAGGGTTCGTTTCTTCGTCGCGGCCACCATTGCGTACAACGCGATCGAGGCCGTCGTTGCCCTCAGTGAGGGTGCCCGGGTCTCGTCGACGGCGCTCATCGGCTTCGGCCTGGATTCGGTCATCGAGGTGTCTTCGGCAGCGGCGGTGGCGTGGCAATTCAGCGCCAGGGATCCGGAGACCAGGGAGAAGGCGGCACTTCGGGCGATCGCATTCTCATTTTTTGCCTTGGCCGCGTACGTGGCGGTCGAGTCGATTCGCTCTCTTGCGGGTTTTGGTGAGGCCGGGCATTCAACCATGGGAATCATCCTGGCGGCGGTGAGTCTCGCGATCATGCCGGCACTGTCCTGGGCGCAGCGGCGGGCGGGCCGCGAGTTGGGATCGGCCTCGGCGGTGGCCGACTCCAAGCAGACGCTGCTGTGCACGTATCTGTCGGCGGTGCTGCTGGTGGGGCTGCTGGTCAATACCCTGTTCGGGTGGCCCTGGGCCGACCCGATCGCGGCCTTGGTCATCGCGGTCGTTGCGGTACGCGAGGGCATGAACGCGTGGAAGGGTGAAACCTGCTGCGAGCACTAGGCGCCGCTATGATCTATTATCTGCGTATCAATGCAGATATGTAGAGGAGCGTCCGCGATGGGACAGGCGGATCGGTCGCCGTTGGGCGACGAGCAGGCCGGGTTGGTCGTCGAGGTGTTCCGAATGCTGGCCGATGCCACCCGTGTTCGGGTGTTGTGGGCGCTCACTGGCGGTGAACTGTCGGTCAATGAGCTGGCCGATCTGGTCGGGAAGCCGGCGCCTTCGGTGTCACAGCACCTGGCCAAGTTGCGGATGGCCCGGCTGGTGCGGACACGCCGTGACGGCACCACCGTCTACTACAGCCTGGAAAACGAACACATCGAGCAGCTGGTCACCGACGCGGTCTACAACGCCGAACATGCGGGTCCGGGGATTCCGGCGCATCATCGCTCGGAGGCGACCCTGCGACCCGTGAAAGACATTGGTGCACAATGAGTCACACCCGCAACGCGCCCGTGCATCACGACCACGATCACGAGCATCATCATGGGGCTGGGCTGAGGGCAATGCTCGCGGAGATCGTGTCCCCGCACAGCCATGACGCCGCCGATAGCATCGACGACGCGTTGAGCTCCAGTGCTGCGGGGACCCGCGCGGTGAAGATCAGTCTTGCGGCGTTGCTGGTGACGGCTGCGTTTCAGGTGGCCATCGTGGTGGTGTCCGGATCGGTAGCGCTCGCAGCCGACACGATCCACAACTTCTCCGATGCGCTCACCGCGGTTCCACTCTGGATCGCCTTTGCCCTGGGAACACGCGCCGCGACCAGGCGATATACGTACGGATTCGGGCGTGCCGAGGATTTGGCTGGACTGTTCGTCGTATCGATGATCGCGCTATCGGCAGTGGTGGCGGGTTACGAGGCGGTGCTGCGTCTCATTCATCCCGTGCAGATCAGCCAACTGGGCTGGGTGGCCGCGGCGGGCGTTGTTGGCTTCATCGGGAACGAACTTGTGGCCCTCTATCGGATTCGAGTGGGCCGCCAAATTGGTTCGGCCGCACTGATCGCCGACGGCCTCCACGCGCGGACAGATGGATTCACCTCGCTGGCCGTGGTGCTGGGAGCGGCCGGTGTCGCACTGGGATATCCGTTGGCCGACCCCATCATCGGACTCGTGATCACCGTCGCGATTCTCGCGGTGCTTCGTACCGCGGTGCGGGATGTGTTCCGGCGACTGATGGATGGGGTAGACCCGGCACTAGTGGATGCCGCCGAAACGGCGTTGGTAGCGCAGCCGGGCGTGCGGACGGTGCGCAGCGTGCGGTTGCGGTGGATTGGACATCGGCTTCATGCGGACGCCGAGCTCGATATCGATCCGGAGGTGAGTCTCGTCGAAGCACATCGCATTGCTCATGTCGCCGAACACGCCCTCACCCACGCGGTTCCCAAGCTCGATACCGCTCTCATTCACGCATACCCGGGCCACTGATGCGGCGCAGCACGTAGATGGCGATGCCCACTGCGAGTACCGCGACGCCGCTGAGCACCGACGACGGCGGCAAGGCAAGGGCAATCACCACGCACCCGATGAGACCGAGCGCCGGAACGACCCGCGGGGGACGTCTCTCGGCAGCGGAGAGCGTCCACGCCGACGCGTTGGCCACCCCGTAGTAGACCAATACCGCGAAGGAGGAGAACCCGATCGCGCCGCGCAGGTCCACGGTGGCCGCCAGTATCGAAACCACCAGACCGACAAGGAGTTCCGCGCGGAACGGCACTCCGTTGCGGGGGTGCACTGCCGCCAGGGCGTGCGGCAGGTGGCGGTCGCGTGCCATGGCGAAAGTGGTGCGTGACACCCCGAGAATGAGTGCCAGCAGCGAGCCTGTCGCGGCGACGACGGCGCCGATCCGCACCACCGGTTCCATCCACCGCGCACCCACGACGGCGACGGTGTCGAGCAGCGGAGCCGCCGAGGCTGCCAGCCGTGACGGCCCCAGCGAGGTCAAGACCGCCACGCCCACAACGGCATACACGACCAGGGTGATGCCCAAGGCGATCGGGATGGCCCGGGGGATGGTGCGTGCGGGTTCGCGGACTTCCTCACCCAAGGTTGCGATGCGGGCATACCCGGCGAAGGCGAAGAACAGCAGACCCGCGGCTTGCAGCACGCCGGTGAGGGACACGTCGGTGACATCGAGCGCCGCGGTATCGATACGGCCGGAGCCCAATGCCGTGACCACAATCGCGGCCAAGACCGACAGCACGATCGCCACGATGACACGCGTCAGCCACGCCGACTTCTGAACTCCTGCATAGTTGATCGCGGTCAGCGCCACCACCGCCGCCACCGCGACGGCGTGCGCATGTGCCGGCCAGGCGTAGAAACCGACCGTCAATGCCATGGCCGCGCAGGATGCTGTCTTGCCGACCACGAACCCCCAACCGGCAAGGTATCCCCAGAAGTCGCCGAGACGTTTGCGGCCGTACACGTACGTACCGCCGGAGGCGGGGTACACCGCGGCCAGTCGTGCCGACGATGTCGCATTGCAGTAGGCGATCACGGCGGCGACGCACAGGCCGATGAGCAACGCCGAACCGGCCGACTGAGCGGCCGGCGCCAGGGCGGCGAAGATGCCGGCGCCGATCATCGAGCCCAACCCGACCATGACGGCGTCGACGGTACCCAGTTCTCGCCGGAGCGAACCGGGCTGATCGCTGCTCATGTCCCCCGGGGCATGTACATGATGACTCCGACCCCGGCCAGGCAGACCAGTGCGCCGATGACATCCCATCGGTCCGGACGGAACCCGTCCAGGGCCATGCCCCAGAGCAGTGATCCGGCAACGAATACACCGCCGTAGGCCGCCAGGATCCGGCCGAAATGGGCGTCGGGCTGCAGAGTGGCGATGAATCCGTAGGCACCCAGCGCCACGGCACCGAGCCCCACCCAGGTCCAGCCGCGATGCTCGCGCACTCCCTGCCACACCAGCCAGGCGCCACCGATTTCCAAGACCGCGGCCGCGCCGAACAAGAGGATCGATTTTGCGACGAGCATGCGCTGAGCCTAATCGCCAAGATCCGGCCCGTCTGGGCTGCGCAGATCATAGGATCTCGGTACTTCGGGGGAGGAAAGTCATGGGGATGTCATCAGCATCGGTTGTTACGGGTCTGTGGTTGGCGCTGTCGCAGCGGAACTGGGAAGCGGTCAAGACGTTTCTCGACGACGACTGCATCTACCTAGATATGCCGGTGGGACCCACCGCGGCCGCACGCGGACCGGGGAACATCGTCAAACGACTGAAAGTCGGTTTGGAACCGTTGCAGCACTACGTCCATCACGACGGTCTGATCATCTCCAATCACGAAGACGTGATGTACGAACATTCCGAGACGTGGACCTGGAAAACCGGGGAGACCGCGCTGCTGCGTTTCGCTTCTGTGCTCAAGGTGGTCGACGGAAAGATCGCGCTCTGGAAGGACTACTGGGACATGGGAGCGCTGACCAACTTCGCGCCGCCGTCCTGGATGGATGACCTCATGAACGCGGATATGAGCTGGATCTACGACGCGACCGGGCAGGTCTGAGGCTTAGCCGAGCTTCTCGCCGTAGACCCGCTCGATCGTCAAGGCCATGAGGACGCGGCGGTCCGACACCATCACGGCGCGGTACTCCTGCCAGTCGGGATGTTCACCGGCCGCGCCACGGTAGTAGTCGACGAGAGCCTCGACCTCAGAGCTGTTCGGGTCGGTCCCGGGGCCGGCGAGCGTGACACTTCCCTCGGCGGTCGCCCAGGCCCGTCCGTCCGAGCTGGTGACTTCCAGCGCCGCTCGGGGGTCGCGGCGAAGATTCGCGGTCTTGGCACGCCCATCTGTCATCGAGACGTAGATGATGCTCTTGTCCTGGTCGTAGAACGGGGTGACGGGGGAGAGCTGCGGTAGTCCATTGGACTTGATGGTCGCCAGGACGCCGATGCGGCTGCCGGCGATGAGCGCGTGCGGATCGAATTGATCGGAGGCCATGCGTCGACCAACCCGATGGGCCCCGCAGGTATTCCGCGCAGAATTATGGCCTGCGCGAGAAGATGTTTGAGAGTTAGACGACGGTGACCGTTCCGGTGCACCGAGCGAGATTCTCGTCGTTCCAGAAGAAGCCGGAACGTCCGCCATATTCGGTGGTGATCTCTATCTGGCCGGGGCCGGTCACGACATTGAATGTCGACGCTCCTGCCGTTCCGGAGCCCTCCCCGTGTGCCTCGCCGACGGCGCCGGTGGTCAGGTTGCGCCAGTGGAAGTAGGCCTGCTTGGGTCCGGCGAGGCCGTCGGTGGCGTTCATGTTGACCGTGCCGGGGATCAGCTCACGTCGTGCATCAGCCTGACTCGCCTGCCAAGCACTGACCCGCACGTCACCGTCGAAGCAGAGTGCCACCTCACCCGATGGCGCCGCGGTCGCGATCGGACAGGTGGCGAGTCCTGAGCCGATAACGGCCAGGGTAAGGATGGCGGCACGGCCAACAGGTATCGAACGCATGCTGGGAGTATCGCTCATCGGTTGTCGGTCTGGCCGCTGTTTCCCGCGCTACGGATCCTCACGTCGCCCCGAGCGCGGCGCAGATCAAGCGCCACAGCCGCGCGGTGATCTCGCCCGAATCGGGAAGGGGGGCGACTCGCAGCTGCTGGGCTATGCCGTGACGAATACCGCCGATGATGAAGGCGCCCGCACTATCCGGGTCGATATCGGTGGGCAGCTGTCCCAGCTTCTGACCGCGGCGGATGTTCTTGGCAGCGTTGTGGCTGATGCGTTGGAGGTAGGTAGCCTCGAGCTCGGCGAGCTGCGGATCGAGTGCCGCATGATTGAGCAGTATCGGGGCCAGCGGGTCGGCCACGTGATAGTCGACGAATCGGCGGGTGCGCTCCAGTTCGTGAACGCGCCAGTCGGTCTGCATGTCTAGATGTGTGTCGGCGATGGCGTGGACCAGACCTTCGTAGAACTCGTCGTAAATCACCACCAGCAGGCCGCTTTTGGACCCGAAGTGATGGTAGAGCGCGCCGGTGCTCAGGCCCGCGCGACGGGTCAGCCCGCCGAGATCCATGACGCCACTGCCGCGGACGAGTTCATCGCGGGCGGCATCGAGCAGCTGTTGACGTCCGATCGGCGAGCGTGCCACAATCCGATTGTACAAAACATAATTATCTTATGTTTAGGAGTCTCGATGGGCGCGGAGGTTTCGTCATTGGTGAACCTCGCCGGCGATCTCGCGGGAACGTATCGATGGACACCCAGTAGCGGGGACAGTGTCGATCCGGCCGTGGCAGAGGCAGATCTGTGCGCACTGCGGCGCGACGGGTACGTGATATTGCCGGATCTGCTGGCGGCGGCGGAGCTTGTCGAGATCCGGGAAGCCGTTATGCCGCTGCTGGATCTGCATGGGCGGAACCAGTTCGAAGGGCATACGACGCAACGGGTATACAGCGTGCTGAACAAGACGCGTGCCTGTGATCGGATCGCGGATCATCCTCGGGTGCTTGCATTGCTGGATCGGCTCTTCATGCCGAACTATCTGTTGTCGATGCTCCAGGTGATCAACATCCTGCCCGGCGAGCTGGCACAGATGCTGCATACCGACGACGGTTTTTATCCGATCCCGCGGCCCCGCGCCGCCCTCGGTGCGGCGACGATCTGGGCGATCGATGATTTCACCGCGGACAACGGCGCCACCGACATCATTGCGCGCAGCCACCTCTGGGGTGATCGCGCGCCGGAGGAATCAGATCGGGAACCGGTGGTGATGGCAGCGGGGTCCTGCGTGTTTTTTCTCGGCACGCTCTGGCATGGTGGCGGCTCGAACCGATCAGACACCGCCCGCTTGGCGTTGACCGCCCAATATTGCGAGCCGTGGTTGCGCCCGCAGGAGGCGTTCACGCTGTCCACGACTCGCGATACCGTCCGCGCGGTGTCCGAGGATATTCGGCGCATGCTCGGATACAGCATCCATCCGCCCTTTATCGGGCAGGTCGACGGCATGCATCCCAAACGACTCCTGGAAACGGGCGCGGCTGAGGTGCTTTAGCACTGCTCTCGTTCTCAGCGAAGTCTCAGCGCATGTTGTGCACGCTAGGCGCATGTCCAATATTGACGATACGAACGATGCGCCCGAACCGGATGTCAATGCGCCGGCACCGGATACCGACCAGCCGAGTTTCGCGGAATCCGCACCGAAGGCACGTTGGACGTTTGGCACACCATTGAAGATCGCGGGAGCGGTTTCGGCGGTGCTGACTGCCGTGGTGCTGGCCTTCGGCGCCGGGGTGTGGGCGGGTAGTGAGTTCTTCGAGGGTCGCGAACACGAGCACAGTGAGTCGCGTTCGGGCGATCGTGATGAACACCGATTCCGCGATGATCGCGAGTCGGGCGCGCGCAGCCAACGCAGCTCAGTGCCCAGCCCCGCGACAGCTACGGCCCCCCCGACGTTGCCCGCCCGTCCGTAGTGCCCGCATGATTGTCGGATATGGATGCTGACCGGATGGTGAACGCCCGCGCATCCCTGTGTACGGCACTTGGCCGGTTGCGGCGATGGTGTGGCGGCATTGCCACGCGGTCAGCATTCGTCGCCGCGGCGGTGGTGCTGGCGGGTCTGGTCATCGTGGGATCGGTATCGGTCGTGCTCTTGTACCAGTCCATGTGTATCGACGTTGATGCCGCCGCCAAGACCCGTGCCCAGGCTGTCGCCGAACGTCTACGGAAAGAGCCGCCCCGCGAGCTGGAATCGGTGCTGTTGGCCACGGATCAGCGCGTAGTCGCGGTGCAGGTCGTCGATAGCGCCGGGGCAGTGGTACGGCGTTCGGATTCTTCGCCGAAGGATCCGCTTATCACGTTGCAGGACAATGACTCCCGCGTCGGGGTGATCTCACCATTTGATGGCGACATTCGGGTCAGCGCCGCGACGGTGGATGACCGTAAGGGCCAGTACCGGGTGTTGGTCGGTGGTGGCATCGAGCCGATCGAATCGATGGTCTCGACAGTGGCCATGATGTTGGGCATCACCGCACCAGTCGTGTCGGTGGTGGCGGGCGTGGTGACTTATCTGCTGGTACGACGCTCCTTGCTGTCGGTGGACGCGATACGGTCTCGTGTCGCCGAGATCAGTACTTCCGACCTTGGTGAGCGAGTGCCGGTGCCGAGCCGTTCCGATGAGATCTCGGCGTTGGCCGTGACGATGAATGAGATGCTCGCGCGGATCGAGGCCGGGCACGCCGCTCAGCGCCGATTTGTCGGCGATGCTTCTCATGAGTTGAGAAGTCCACTGGCGACGGTGATCTCGGCGTTGGAGATCGCGGCGAATCACCCAGAGGTACTTGATCGTCAGTTGGTGCACAGTGCGCTGCTGCCCGAGGCGCATCGCATGCAGTCGTTGGTGGAAGATCTGCTCCTGCTGGCGCGGGCCGATGAGCATGGCTTGCCGATGCGCCGTGCCGAGATTGATCTCGACGACCTGGCTGCTGCCGAAGTTCAGCGGCTCAAACGTGAGACTCAGCTGAAGATTTCGGCGCAGCTATCGGCGGTCAAAGTGGTCGGTGATGTTCACGGTGTGGCGCGGGTGTTGCGAAATTTGGCGGACAACGCCGCTCGTCACGCGCACGGTGAGGTGACGATCGTGCTCGGATCGGACGCGCCTAGCGCTTACCTGCGGGTGAGCGACGATGGACCGGGTATCCCGGAGGCCGAACGGGATCGGGTGTTCGAGAGATTTGTACGGTTGGATTCTGCGCGTTCGCGTCAGGGTGGAGGCAGCGGCCTGGGATTGGCGATCGTGGCCGAAATAGTTGCCGCGCATGACGGTTCGGTCCGTATAGGCGAACGAACTGGGGGTGGGGCAGAGGTGACGGTTCAGCTGCCGCTGGCGAATTCGCCGGATTCCAATCGATAGCCCACGCCCCGGACCGTCATGATCATGTGGGAGCCGATCTTGCGGCGCAGGTACCCGACGTAGACCTCGACGACGTTATCCGGCCCGTCGTAGTGGCTATCCCAAACATTCTGCAGGATATCGGTTTTCGTGACCGCAGCATCTTTGTTACGCATCAGGTACTCAAGAAGACCGTATTCGCGGGGTGTCAGTGCCACCGGTGCGCCATCGCGTTCGACAACTCGGCGAGTTGGATCGAGTGATACCTCGCCGGCGGTGAGCACCACGGGACGTTTGGGTGCACCCCGGCGAATCAAGGCGCGTAGGCGAGCGGTGAGCACCACGAACGAAAAGGGTTTGGTCAGATAGTCATCGGCACCGAGGTCGAAGGCGTCGGTTTGGTCATAGTCGCCATCCTTGGCGGTGAGCATCAGCACCGGCGTCCAGACTTCAGATCTGCGCACCTTGCGGAGCACCTCGTAGCCGTTGAGGCCGGGCAGCATGATATCCAGCACGATCACATCAAATTGATCGTTGGTGGCGTGCCACAATCCATCTACGCCGTTGGCCGCCGTGAGGACGATGAATCCTTCGGCTATGAGGCCGGCCGTGACCGTTTCGGCCAGTAGTGGCTCATCTTCGACCAGCAGGACTCGCACGCGGGGCCTTTCAGGGGTTGACGGTGTTGTGTACCGAATAGTCTGACATCGATTCGCTCACCCAGGCCGTTGCGCGGGTGTGTGCCCGTTCCTCTGCCTCGGCCACCGTGGTGACAGCGCCGAACAACATCAGGGCGCCGATGATCAGGGTTACTGCTTCCCGCCGTGAACTCATGACATGTGACCTTCCGTTGAATCCGATATGACCCGGCTCGAATCGGCCGCTGACGATGTAAGAGTCACCTCCGGGCGCTGTGAGAACGCTGAGCGTGAGGGCGCTCGACTCTCAGCGGATCCTCAGCGGGGTGTCGCTACGGTGCGGTCGGTAATCGGTTGACATTCAACGACGGGATTCGGTGGGTACATGGCCACGTCGAGCTACACGTTGCCTCAGATCACAGCACTGTTCTGGGTATTGAAGATCGCGGCAACGACGCTGGGTGAAACGGGCGGAGATCTGATCGCCCAAACTCTGGGGCTCGGCTACGCCGCCGCGTCCGTCCTGTTCATTGCGATCTTTATCGTGAGCTTGGTCGCTCAGTTGCGAGCCCGTCAGTTCCGTCCCGCGCTGTACTGGACCGTGATCGCCGCCACCAGCACGACCGGGACCACGATGTCCGACCTCATCAACCGCGGCCCCGGTTCGGACACCTCCACCGACGGTGGGCTGGGTTATGGCGCGGGTGCGGCGCTGCTGATCACCGGTCTTGTGATCGTGTTCCTGATCTGGAAGCTCAGCCGGGAAACGTTCGATGTGGCCAACATCAGTACCTTCCGTGGTGAGGTTCTCTACTGGGCGGCCATCTTGCTGTCAAACACCCTGGGCACCTCGCTGGGCGATTACCTCGCGGATAGTTCCGGGCTGGGATATTGGGGCAGCGCAGCGCTCATCGCGGGGATCATGCTGGTGATTCTGGCTGCCCACTACTTCACCAAAATCTCCGGTGTCCTGCTGTTTTGGGCCACCTTCATCCTGACCCGACCCCTCGGCGCCACCGTCGGCGACTTGCTTTCCAAGCCGCTGGAGAAGGGCGGATTGGCCCTGGGAACCTGGGGAACCTCCGCAGCACTCCTGGCGGTGCTGGTTCTCGGAATCGCGTTCGGGTATCGACGTTCCGCGGTACCTGATGATGAGGCCGAGTCCGAGTCGCGCGAATATGCCCGCGACTAGTGCTGGTAGACGTCGTTGAGGGTGACGGTACGCAGCTGCCGTTCCCCGATGACGTCGAGCAGTTGGTGATAGACGGTGGTCACCGGCGGATGGTTGAGGTGGCCGATGACGATGGCCTGCGGGTTGAAGTACTTGTGGGCCATGTCAACGATGTACTGCGGAGTTACCACCCCGGAATCCGAGAGTGATCCGTACCAGAGCACGGGCGGCCCATAGCCGAGGCCCTGGACAACCGAATCGGTTGAGGCGTTGTGCTTTCCGTACGGAGGGCGGAAATACGGCGCCGGATCGACCCCGTAGGTGTTGGTCAAGAACTTGGTGTTGCGGGTCATTTGGTCTGCGATCTGCCCGGCGCTGAGCGCCGTCAGGTTGGAATGAGACCAGGTGTGATTGCCCAGCTGAATCTGTCCGCTGTCGACAAGCGGGCGGAGTAGCTGGGCGTTCTGCGTCCATCCGGCGTTCACGCCATTGACGAAGTAGGTCAGGCGAATTCCGGTATCCCGCGCTAGCTGGGTGTAGGCGGCGATGACATTCGCGTCGGTGCCGTCGTCAAGGGTCAAGGCGAGTAGCCGCCGGCCGTCGGTACGAGCCGGTAGGGCGGTCAAGGTGCCGCCTCCCGGTAGTGGCACCCGGGCCAGCGCGCTGCTTGCCGGGCCGGCGGGCACGCCGGGGTCGGCGGCCGCGGCGGCGGATTCGATGACAGTGGCACCCACCGCGGCAGCGCCTGCCAGCAGTGTCAGGAACCGACGACGGTCGAACACGATGACAGGGTAGCGCCGGAACCTAGACATCTGGCGGCGCCACTCCAAATCTCGGGCTACCGTTCCTCTTGTGATCAACTTTGCTCTGCGTTCGTGCGGTCTGCGCGGACACGCGACATTCGATCCCGACGAGCAGGCTCTACGCGAGAGACTGCGGGTTGATACCCCGGTCGGGGAGGCGTGGCGATGCTTGCGATGCGAGACCTTTGTGGTGGGAGAGCCCCGCCATCGCGGCCCGGCCGATACCGCGCCGGAGATCCCCCGCGGGCGGTTGTTGCGCGACCGGACCTTGATGCGGCTGCTGGCTGTGGAGCGAGTGTTCCGCGGGCTGGTGTTCGTGTTGCTTGCGTTCGGCGTGGTGAAGGTTCGCGGATCGCGCGAACATCTGCAGCAGGTTTTCGAGCAAGATATTCCGCTGATCCGTCCGCTGGCCAATCAGATCGGCTGGAACCCAGACAACTCCAAGGTCATTCACCATATTGGCCAGGCTTTCTCGTTGTCGGCGTCGACGTTGATGTGGGTGGCGGCGGGTCTGGCCGCGTACGCCGCTATCGAGTTCATCGAAGCAATCGGCCTCTGGATGATGAAACGCTGGGGCGAGTACTTCGCCGTCATCGCCACCAGTATTTTTCTGCCGCTGGAGATCTACGAGCTTTTTGAAAAACAAACCGTGCTCCGGGTTTTGGCGCTATTGGTGAACATCGTGGCTGTGGTCTGGCTGCTGTGGAGCAAGCGACTGTTCGGGCTCAACGGCGGCGGCAAGGCCTACGAGGAAGAACATCGCGCCGAGAGCCTATTGAGCGTCGAGCGGGCGGGGCTGGCGGAGAACTCGTAAGGCCGCTAATGCTCAGTCGCATCGCCTGCGCTAATGCCCACGTTTGACCGCGTCTCCGCTGTAATTCGTCGGGACGTAAAGTATCTCGAAACGCTTGCCGCGCTGCGTTGTTGAGAAGATGCCACGCGCCCACCAAATCGAGTGCGAGGTCGGACGGCGATCAATCGGTCAGGCGGTGGCTCGCTAACCAGTCGTCGACGCTGATTGCGGCCGTTACCTCGTCGAGGTCCAAGACCAGGCGGGTTTGGTTGTTGATCATGCGCACGGCGCGGTCGCAGATGGCGATGCTTTCGTGGCGTACCGCGGCCTTGATCGCATCGTCGATGTCCGCCGGGAGGCTCGTTGCGTCCTCTGCAAGACGCTGGGCGGTGCAAGCGGCGGTGGCGGCGATTTCACGCAGCGTGCCACCGACGTGGCGACGAATTTTCTCCACGTTGGTGATTCCGGTGGCCAATGCGAGGTACTTCTGGCGAGAGTTCGCCTCGGGAGAATGCTGGCGACCTACCCAATTGGTCGCTTCACGGAGCCTGTCCGAATCGTCGACGGCCTCAAAGGCGAGGTAGAAACCGGCGACCGCGCGCCCAATGGGGGTCGACGTGTCGGTGGCGGGGGAGGGCGGACGTTGCGGACGCTGAGGAGGTTCTGACAGGGATTCGCTGAGTGACGATAGAGCGCACTGCGGGACGTCCATCTACCCATACTGCCCGAAAAATAGACGGACTGTACAGAAGTTCAGTGGAGAAGATCCAGGAGCACGTCGGGAGGGCCGATAATCTCAGCCGCGACCGAATCGGTCACGCAGCTGCGGATCGTTCTCCCACCATAGCGCCGATGGAGCCGAATCATCGGGCGCTGCGGCATCGGCAGCCGACGAGGATTGCGCGGCCCGGTCGAGTTCGGCGTCGATCTGTGCCGCGTGGGCCTTGTCGTCGGCGGATAACGCGCGCATGAGCAGGAGCAAGAACGGCAGACCGAGCACGTCGCCCAGAATCCAGAGCACGCCCGCGCCGATGGTCTGGTCGGTGCGCAGATCCGGCCCCCACGAGCGGTGTAGCGCGAGGTAGTAGGCCGATGCCACGAGTGGGCCCTGCCACAACACCAGGCCGAGCACCCCGTCGCCAATGGTCTCCGCCACGCTGATCAGCAGCGAGATCAGCTGCGGGTACTTGCGGGGTACCGGGTCTACCTGAAGGCGCGCGTAAAAGTACGCAAAACCGATCAGCGCCAACAAGGTTCGTGTCGCGGCACCGAGTGGGCCATTGGTCAGCGATGCGGTATACCACGGCGTCAGATACAACAACCATGGCGTGGCCAGCATGGCCAGGGACGTCGTGAGCGGATGGGTCAAGATCTGGGCGGGCGCCGACGAGACCGCCCGGTCAAACCCGGCCAGCGCGGCCGGCCGCAGAGCGCTGCGCACCACCGTCACCGGCCGGCCAAGGGTGAGGAAGAACGGCACGACTAGGAGCAGCACGACAACCTGCAAGGCGCGCATCCATAACAGCGTGTGCGCATAGACGCCGATCACACTCATGCACGCCAGGACCCAGCATCCGATTCCGATGAAGAAGCAACTCACCCATGCGGCACTGATATCCGATCGGTGACGCCGCGCGCGCGACAACGCCCAGCCATATCCGGCGGCGAGCAAGACGGCGCACAGCGCCGCTGCGATATCGAAATGCCATGCACGCCAGGCCATCGTCCAGGTCAACGGCTCGGTAGGCAAGATGAAAGTCATCGTGCTCTTCTCGTCGATTGTGAGATCAACGGATTAGGCTAGATCTCCTACCTGCGAATCGGCTGTGGGCGGGCGATGAGAGCGTTTGTCGGGGAACACGCCGAAGTACCCTGATAAAGTCACGTCTACTTTAGATTCGCAAGCAGGTGATGATGAGTCGAGACTACGGCCAATACTGTGGGCTGGCCCGGGCACTGGATGTGGTGGGGGACCGGTGGAATCTGTTGATCGTCCGCCAGCTCTTGATAGGGCCCGCGCGCTACGGCGAATTGCGTGAGGGGTTGTCCGGCATCGCCACGAATCTGCTGACCGATCGCCTTCGTGATCTCGAGACCGCGGGAGTGATCGAGCGGAGTTTGTCCGGCGAAGCCAATGCGATTACGTATGCCCTCACTACGTGGGGTGCGCAGCTTCGCGAGCCCGTCAACGCGATGATCCGCTGGTCGACACCGCTGATGATCCGCGGGCCCGAAGGCGACGAATTCCGTCCCGATGGGCTTCTGGTCGCACTTCCCGCCCTACTGGTGGACCGAGTTCCCCGCCGATCCGCGGCGGTCGGCATCGACGTGGACGGCGACATGATCCAACTGTGCGCCACGGAGTCCGGCATCGAGGTCGGCAAGCCCGATGGGCGCGAGTTCGACGCTGTACTCAAAGCCGAACCGCAGCTTGTCCTCGGGCTGGCGGCGGGTGTGTTGACGTTCGGCGACATTACTGCGCTCGTCGATATCGATGGCGACGAGTCTGCCCTGCATGCCATTTTCGACGCGCCCAAATAAGTAGGGGCGCAACATGCTTACGCCCACTCCCTTCTGTGCGAGCAGTATTCGTCGCCGGGGCGTGTCACCGGAGCCGTAGCAACCACCTAGTGCAGCTCCTCAGCATTCACTCAGCGTCGACAATGTACGGAAACGGTTATCGACCCTGTACGCAAAGTACATCGACAGACCAGTATCGGCACTGTGGTTGCGCTGCGGGAGTGCCCCATTCGCGGCTCAGCCTACTATTCGATGAATGCGATCGAATGGTATTACGTTGCTAGTAAGCATCATTCAACCCCCGCATGGTGCTTGTATGACCGTGTTCAGGGGTGTTTGCGCACTGTTTTTGATCATCCCGTGTGCGAAAACCCATAAGTCGCATATCGATATTGAAGCCGACACGGGCCGCGCGACCTGAATAGCGCTGGCACGGCGGCCCGCAGACGCGTACAAATGCCGCGGCCGCAGCAACCACCCGACGGAATTTCTCAGCGTTCCTTCAGTGCAGTGGTTGCAGTATCGAACATATGGAGCTGACGCCCGATCGAACGACAAGCGACAGCCGAAATATGTTCCGCCAAAGTGGGTTCTGCGACAGCACGGCCTAATCCTCATCTGGCCGTTACCAACTCGGTGACTCGGCCACACGATGTACTCGCAATCGCCATAGAAGGAGAAATCCCATGAACAAACTGGTAGCCGCAATGGTTGGCGGTGTAGGAGTGGCCGTATCCACGGCTCTACTGAGCGCACCGATCGCATTGGCTGGGCCTACGCCACCCCCACATTGCTATGGGCAAGAGGCAAGCGTCAACGAGATTGATCATCGGCCGTGTGTGACGCCGGGTGGTTCTGCGTATCAACAGGGTGCCAATCAGCCGACCTATGAGGGCGCCAACCCCCTGGTTCCCCTCGGTACCAATCCTCATGTTCCTTACGGGACGAACAAGATCAACCCGACCCTGTCACCGTCGCCGGATAACGCGTAACGAACCCGCAAAGCAACTTCATCTTCAAAGATGCAGAAGGAGTGGAAACAATGAAGAAGATCGTGACACCAGCTGCGGCAGTGCTCGGCGTCGTGGTGGCACCCCTGGTAACAGCGGCCACCGCACTCGCCGGCCCTAGGGCAGAGCCGGATTCGCTCATCGATGACCTCAGGTCCAACGGATATCGGGTGATTATCACCAAGGTTGGCTCCGACCATCCATCCCAGTGCACCGTTCAAGGGGTCACGCAGCAACCCGCGATCGAAAGTGTGCAACCAGGACGGAATAGGCGGAACCAGCCGACAATGATTCTCCCTACTGGACAGAAGGTTGCTTATGTCACGCTGGCCTGTTGATTGACCGTGCCCGATCCGACCTCCAAACTCGCCGACGGACGCATGGTTCCACACGGGCACCTCGGCAACATCGACAAGCACACAGAAGGCCGACATGAGAATCGCAAGGGGTGGTCCTTGACTATGGACAGTGGTTCCAGGGGCGGCCTCGAAATCGACGACGAAGACAAAGTCGCGGGCACGGCGCTGAGAGCCGCCGCTGAGGTCGTCACGCGTGAGCCTGCAATCGGCAGCGAAGCCAGGCTGTTCTGGCTGCTTTCGGGACTGGCGGGAATGGTTGGGGCAGTTGCCTTCTTGCACAGCGCGGGCTACTTCGTCACATTCATGACCGGAAACACCGAGCGCGCCGTGCTCACATGGTTCAGGGTCACCGATAGACAGCAAGTGGCAGGTGCGGGCCCGATCGCCGCTATCTCGATGATCGGCGCCTTCCTGTTCGGCGTCATCGTGGCCTCGTACTTAAGGCGCAAGTTCTGGCAGAACCACCCGCACGGAGCGACCGTGCTGACCACACTCGGACTTCTGGTCGCCGCTGCCGTCGACTTCTTTCAGGACCGGGGTTTCAACGCGAACACCGACGTACATCTCACGCCGATTCTGTTATTGGCCTTCTCTATTGGGGCCTTGAACACATCATTCGTGAAGGAGGGTGAAACGGTTATTCCCCTGAGCTACGTCACAGGGACCGTCGTCAAGCTGGGGCAGGGGATCGAGCGGCATCTGTTCGGCCGGGGCTCGGTCTTCGAATGGCTGGGATACGCGATGCTCTACGTGTCCTTCACTCTGGGAGCCGCGACCGGCGGCGTCATCTCCTCGGTGTGTAGCGGCTCCGTAATGATCCTAACTGCCGGGTTAGTATGTGGAGCAACAACATTTGTCACTTTCTTCTACTCCGACGCGCACGCCGTATCCGGCTCAGCATGAGGACACTGGTCGGCAAAATCCAGGGAAGAGAAGACGTGGAGCCCGGTTTTCGGATCCATGCGCCACGGAAGGTCGAGCCGGGAAGCCCGCTTGAGCACGTCAGCGACCTCTTGATGGCGCTGATTCTCGCAGGACTCAACGCATGTGGCGTGTTCCCCGTGAATGAGTCCATCAAGTTCTAGAGTCCTGTGGCCCGATGTCGGGCTGGAAGGGACGATGGATAGATGGCTGGTCGGAAGCGGCATTCCGCGGAGGACATCGTGCGCAAACTGCGCCGCGCGGACGAGCTGAGCGCTGCGGGCAAAACCGGCGAGGATATCGCCGCCGAACTCGGTGTCTCGTCGGCGACGTTGTACAACTGGCGGCGCGCCTACGGCGGGATGGACACCGACGCCGCCAAGGAGCTCAAGGAGCTGCGCGAGCAGAACTCCCGGCTCAAGCGGCTGCTGGCCGAGGCCGAACTGGAAAAGGACGCGTTGCGTGAGGTGGCCAAGGGAAAATTCTGAGCCCGGCTGCCAAGCGTCGCGCCGTGGACATGCTCAAGGACACCTTGATCATGTCGGAGCGGTTGGCGTGCAAGGCCGTTGGGCTGGCCCGCTCGACCTATCGCCGTCTGCCGATCGGGCAGACCCCTGCTGATCCTGATGCCGAAATGAGGGCCTGGTTGCGCGCGTATGCCACCAAACACCCGTGCCATGGGTTCCGGCGCGCCTTCGCGGCGCTGCGCTACGACGAGCGCCGCGAGGTCAACAAGAAGAAGATCCACCGGCTGTGGCGCGAGGAGGGCTTGCAGGTGCGGGTGCACAGTCCGCGCAAGCGAGCCGGAGTGTCCTCCATTGCGCCGGTCGAGGCGGATGCACCGAATGTGGTGTGGGCGATCGATTTCCAGTTCGACTCCACCATCGGCGGCAAGGCCATCAAGATTGCCTCGATGATCGACGAACACACCCGTCGTTCGCTGCTACACGTAGTGGAACGCTCGATCACCGCCGAGCGGTTGGTGACCGAGTTGGAGGATGCGTTCGCGGCCGCTGGTGGGCCGCCAAAGGTGTTGCGGATGGACAACGGTCCGGAATTGGTTTCCCAAGCGCTGCAACGATTCTGCGAGAACAAGGTGGGACTTTCCTACATCCCGCCGGGCACCCCGTGGAACAACGGATACATCGAATCGTTCAACAATCGGCTACGGAAGGAGTGCCTCAACCGCAACCATTGGAACACCTTGTTCGAGGCCCGCGTGGTCATCGGGGACTTCAAGACCGAGCACAACCACCGCCACCGCCATTCGGCCCTGGGCTACCGGACGCCGGCCGAGTACGCTGCGACGTGCAGGTGCACCCACACCCCGGTGGCCTGCGAGATCAACTGAATCCGGAACAAAACAACCCGACTCTAGATCGGGGTGGACTCCTTAACGGGGACTCGCCACATGAGCTGCGAGCAACCCTGCGATGCTTCCTCCAACTATTACCGCCTGCCTAACTGCCATGACCCACCTTTCATTTCAACGACGAATGAGGCGAACTATGGCGACCATCACACAAGACTGATCTGACAGACCGCCCTTGCGCTTGGTACCGTAACGTACCAGCCAAGTGGTATGAACCGGTACCAGAGTCGGAAGATCGATCCGCGCATGCCGATGATTCACGGGAAGAAGAGATTGTTTTGATGAGGAATCGCATTTATTCCACGCGAAGTATCAATAACGCCGGATGTGTATTTGGGTGGAATCGATGAGGAGCGCGGGCGGATCCAGTTTTCTCGCCCGGGCGTGGGTGCCGATAGTTGTGGCGCTTTCGTGCGCCCTCGGGGGGTTTGCCGTGTATCGACTTCACGGCATTTTCGGCTCCGGCCAGGACTCTCTGGTGAATGGGGGAGTATCCGAGCGTATTGTCCGGATTAGCCCCAAAGCCGTCACGTACGAAATATTTGGCCCTGCGGATACGTCCGGAATGATTAGCTATCTAGATGAGAACGCCCAACCTCAGAGGGCTAGTTTCAATCGGTTGCCGTGGAGTCGCACGATAACCACAACGATCCCGACTGTCTTTGCCAATATCATTGCACAGGGGGATAGTTCATCCTTGGGTTGCCGGATAACTGTCAATGGCCGTGTTCGTGAGGTGCAGTCTTCCGCCAAGGTCGATGCTCAGGTCTTTTGTTTGGTGAAGTCAGCATGAAGGCTCACGAAGTCCCCACGAGGCGTCCGCGTGTTGCGCACGTGGTTCGATTAATGGCGGTGCCCATCATTCTGGTGTGGGTTGCACTAACTGTCGTGGTGAACGTAGCAGTTCCTCAGTTGGAAACTGTGGGCAAGGAAAACTCGGTATCGCTTACACCAACGGATGCGCCATCGGTCGTAGCGATGAAGCACATGGGGGAGAAATTCCAGGAATTCGACTCCGACAGCGCCGTCATGATTGTCATGGAAAGCCGGCAGGATGGGCTCGGCGACGCGGCGCGTGCCTATTATCGAGACTTGGTTCAGCGACTGCGGCAGGATACCGAACACGTCCAGCATGTGCAGGATTACTGGGGCGAGCGCATCACCGCATCGGGGTCGCAGAGCGAGGATGGCAAAGCTGCCTACGTACAGTTGAACCTGGCAGGCAATCAAGGGGAGACGCGCGGGACCGAGTCGGTTGAAGCGGTACGCAAGATTGTCAGCGATGTTGCGGCCCCTGCAGGTCTGCAGGTGTACGTGACGGGACAGGCCGCTTTGGTCGCCGACTCCAACGAGGCGGGCGATGCCAGCATGGTCATGATGACGGTGGTGACTCTCATCGTGATCGCCCTCATGTTGCTCCTCATCTACCGCTCGATCACGAGCATGCTGCTCATCTTGTTTGTTGTTCTGCTGGAGATGGCAATGGCGCGAGGGCTAATTGCTGTTCTGGGTCACTTCCATGTCTTCGGTCTATCTACTTTCGTGGTCAGCGTGTTAACGGCGCTGGCGATCGCTGCGGGCACGGACTACTTGATCTTCCTTGTCGGCCGCTACCACGAGGCACGCCAAAATGGTGAAGATCGTGAAACGGCGTACTACTCAACGTGCCACGGCGTCTTCCACGTCATCGTTGGTTCAGGCTTGACTATTGCTGGCGCGCTGCTGTGCCTGTCATTTACGAGGCTGAATTACTTTAACTCCTTGGGTATCCCATGTGCATTGGGCTTGCTCGTGATCCTGATGATGGCACTGACCCTCGGCCCCGCCCTCCTATGGGTGGCAACCAGGTTCGGGTTGCTCGAGCCCAAACGAAAGGCGGCTACCCGCGGCTGGCGGCAGCTGGGTACAGCGGTCGTACGATGGCCTATCCCGATTCTGGCGGTGGCATTGGCATTGTCGATGGTGGGTGCGCTTGCCTTGCCTGGATACCGGACCAACTACAACGACCGGTACTACATTCCTCCGAGCGTTCCTTCAAATGTCGGATTCGCTGCTGCTGAAAGACATTTCTCGGTCGCACGGATGAATCCGGATGTGCTGATGATCGAAGCCAACCACGACCTACGCAATCCGCGGGACATGCTTGTGCTAGATAGAATCGCTAAAAACATTATTCGGGTCAAAGGGATAGCACGGGTTCAAAGCATCACCAGGCCGCTGGGGCCACCGATGGAACATGGCTCGGTACCGTTTCAGATTGGCGCGCAGAGTGCGGTGATGCGTGAGAACCTGCAGTTCCTCAATGCCCGCATGGACGACATGCTCAACCTCACGGGTCAACTCGGGTCCATGATCACGATCATGGAACGGATGTATGCCATGGCACGTGAGATGGCGGACACCACCCACCGGCTTGTCGGTACCACCAAGAATCTGAAGGCAACCGCCGACCAGATGCGTGACAATATCGCCAATTTCGACGACCAGTTCCGGCCGCTGCGCAACTACTTCTATTGGGAGAAACACTGTTTCGATATCCCGATGTGTTGGTCGGCGCGCTCATTGTTCGACACCATGGACGGTGTCGACAAGATGACCGAGGACATGTCTGTGATGCTCGCGGATCTCGACCGCATCGATCAACTACTGCCCCGTATGGTTTCGCAGTTGCCGCCGATGATTGCGATTGCCAAGAACATGCACGCCACAATGCTGACAATGCACAGTACGTTTTCGGGGATGCTCAACCAGATGGATCGCATGACCGATACCGCCACGGTCATGGGCCAGGTCTTCGATGAGGCACAGAACGACGATTTCTTCTACCTCCCTCCAGATGCTTTCGACAGCCCTGACTTTCAGCGGGGACTGGCGTTGATGGTCTCCCCTGATGGCAAAGCCGCGCGACTGACCATCACCCACGATGGCGACCCCGCCACTCCTGAAGGAATCGCCCACGTCGATGCTGAACTGGAAGCAGCCAAGGAAGCAGTCAAAGGGTCACCCCTCGCCGATGCCAAGTTCTACCTCGGCGGTACAGCGGCCACCTACAAGGACATCGCTCAAGCATCCCAGTACGACTTGTTGATCGCAGCTATCGCGGCCATCATCTTGATTTTCGTCGTCATGGTGCTCATCACCCGCGCACTGATTGCTTCGCTAGTTATCGTCGGAACCGTTGTGCTGTCGCTGGTTTCCTCATTCGGGCTGTCCGTTCTGATCTGGCAGCACCTGTTTGGCATAGAACTGCAATGGATCGTGTTGGCGATGTCTGTCATCGTCCTACTGGCTGTCGGTTGCGATTACAACCTGCTGGTTGTTTCCAGGCTCAAGGAGGAACTCGGCGGCGGACTCAAGACCGCCATGATTCGCACTATGGCAGGCACCGGCGGAGTCGTTACCGCGGCAGGTCTGGTGTTCGCGTTCACCATGATCTCCATGATCACCAGCGATCTGCAATCCATCGGCCAGATTGGAACCACCATCGGGCTGGGGTTGCTGTTCGACACGTTCATCGTGCGTTCGCTGATGACCCCAACGATCGCCGTACTACTTGGGCGTTGGTTCTGGTGGCCCCTGCGAGTCAGCAGTCGCGCGAAGGTCACGGCGGCGTCGCATCGTGTATCGAACCCACCTGCGAACCAGGAACCGGTTACCACCGAGTTTCCCAAGCTTGAGTCGTAGAAATCGAGGCGTGCGGTGTCAGTTATGGACGTTCAGTTTGCAAAGGGGAGTCTGGGCATGAGGGGTCAGGCACACAATCGACGCGGGTTACCCTTAATGCAGGGAAGGAACTGACTATGGATTCGCGTATTGCCTCGAACAATGCAGATCGAGCCTCTATCGGGTTTGATGCCGATAGGAACGTTTATTGGCAGCGTCTCACCCAGGGGCTGGAGTCTTTGTTGGCGGAGAAGACCTTCCCGCAAATTACAGTAGCCGACATCGTCCGGCGTGCTCACACTTCGCGCCGGACCTTCTATGAGCACTTTGAGAGTAAGGAAGCCTGCTTGCTCGCGTTGCACAGGCAAGCAAGCCGAGAAGAGGCCGCCCATGCCTTGGCGGCGGTGGACGGGACTGCAGTTTGGCAAATGCAGTTGCGACAGGCAATAGAGGCTTGGATCGCTTTTGCCGATACACGGTCTGAGCTCGCAATGAGCTGGATCCGCGATCTGCCGCTTCTCGGTGCCGCGGCCAGCGATCTTCAGCGCGAGGTAACTGACCAGTTTGTCCGTACGATTCAAACCGTCTGCGGCAGTGAAGGTTTTCGCGCTGCAGGTGGCAGGGATGTATCGAGGGCGCGGGCACTGGTGCTGATCGGTGGCCTGGAGCGGCTGGCCGCAGATGCAGCCCAGCGTGGCCAAAAAATGGCCATCTATACAGATGACGCGGTGCAAGCGGCTATCGCGCTGGCAACGGGTTCGCGAGGGGAGTCGTAAGGGCCGCTGTTACCGATGCCCAGTGACGTCGTGACAAGTTAATGGCATTGTTTCACAAGCATTTTCACGACTGCCGCCCCTTCCGGACAGGCGTCCGGTTGGGTGTGACTGATCGATCTTGATTTGGATTGATTTCGACAGAGGCGAGATAGACAATTGATAGTTACTTCCCGTACAAAATCGGGGTGGAGTGTTGGCAATCGAACAAGCGGACGCATCGGTGATAGGACATTTTTATCCCTACGAGCCCTGGCGGGTCTGGACAGTCTTGAACTCGCGAGAGCTATTTTTTGCGGATTGGGGCCAGGAAATGCGAGGGCATTTATTAGAAGTGAGAAGACCATTCACCTTTAAGGTCTGGCCCATTCCAGGAACCGATTTCTCCGGGAATATTCAGATGGAATATCTTGAGATACGCCCCCACGAGTTACTTGTCTTCACGCTTACCGTCCTCGGCGAGCATCCCTGGCCCCTTGAGGGGACCTTGACACTCGCTCGGCAAGGGCAGGGGACCTACGTGACGTATGTCCTGGCTGGTTTCACCCCTGGGCGCTTCGGCCACTCGTTGGCACGCCGGGTGGTCAACGGCGCCCACAAGACTGTGCTGAAGCGCGCCGAGAAAATCCTCCGGCGACAATACGGCGGATATCGCCATGTTGAATCAACCCCAGCCTGAGATGGCTATTGCGGCTAGTAACGAACCAAAGTTTACTAGGTGTATCAACATTAACTAAGTCGTTGCCGAGTAGTTTTTCGACTATTTGGCTGCACCACTCAGCCTCACCAGTTCAGCGATTCCTTCGAAGATCCGAAAGGTGCTTTTCTCCGTCTTGTAGGCCGGCACCTACGTCAACCTGCAGTCCATCACCGGATCGTCACGCCAGATTGACCTCGCGCCCCATGCGGAGTGTCTCGAGCAGCTCGCGGTACGGCCCGACGATGTAAGCAGTGTCTCCGGCTGCTAGCCGCGTGTCTCGACGGGGATGCAGCCGGATTGGTACACCGCTTCGGCTGATCGCCACCACCCGTGTCTGTGTAGATAGATCGGCCATCCGCATACCGTCCAGCTCACTGCGTTCTTCTACGAACACCCCACCGACAGTGAAGGATTGCTGACCGACCGAGAAGGTGCTCAGCACATGCAGTCCCATCGCAGCACCGATGAACCACGGCGCCGCGAGGTCGACGGTCGAGCGGACATTGTTGAACCCGAACCGCTGGGCCACCGCGGTGCTGAGATTGCGGTCGAAGATCCGCAACACCACCGGAACATCGGACCACCGGGCACCCAACCGGTTCCGCAGCACGATGCCCGTCTCGATATTGACCATATCGTCGTGGGTGAGCACCGCAACCGCCTGCGCCTCGTCGATCTGAGCCGCATCCCATGTCTGCGGCAGGGTCGCGTCACCGAATATCACAGGGATTCCCAGATTGGCGATAGTCGCCAGGTACCTGTTGTTCTCGGACTGTTCGATCACCGCGACATCGTGCCCGGCGGCCTTCAGGTCCTGGGCAACCCGGATGCCGAATGACCCGAGGCCCACCACGATGACGTGGTTGGTGAGGTTCCGAACCTTGCGCCGTCCCGAATTCTGCGCGATGCGCTGCGATAACAACAGGTCCACGACGAACGCCATAACCACCGCCGTCGTCGCGATCCCCGCGAACATCAGGAAGATACTGAACAGCCGAAGCCAGGTCGGCTGGTTGGCGAAACTGAAGTCCCCATACCCCACAGTCGCGATTGTTTCGGTCGAAAAATAAAGCGCATCCACGTAACTCATTCCGGGCCGCTGATAGGTGTACCGCAGCAGCACCGTGGCCCCTGCCAACAATCCCATCGCGATTCCCAGTGCGCGAAAAAAGATCGGGTTCATATCCTCCCGAATGGCCCGGATGCCGAGCAATAGCCGCGACACCCCAGAGCGCCGCGAGCGGGTAGGAGCCATACCCGACGTCCGCGTAATTCCCCGGGCGGCAAGTTCTTCAACGGTCCCGATCATCGCCGTCCAGTCGCCGCGGCGCACCCGCAGATCGCGTCCGGGGCACGGCACCACTTGGTCAGGAGTGGGCGAGTCGTGCCCGTGCACAACGGCAACCGGAGCAAGGTCGCCGTACAACTCACGCAACGTACCGTCACGGGGTGCACCGGTACCGGAAATAATGAAGTCGGTGCCCGCCGCTGTGATGGTGTGGGTGGTGCGGCGCAGACACGCCTCGACTACCGACGGAGCGGCGAGGTCGGCGACGCCGAGCACCGCACCTGGCCCGCCGTCCGCCGCGACGGCCTCACGGAGTACGTCGTTGACCATACGGGTGACCACACGCACTCTCGGGTTCAGTTGTCGTGCCAACAGGGCGATTTCGAGGTTCTTGGCATCATCGGAACCGGCACACACGATCGCTGCGGCGCCCGCGATCCCCACCTTGTCCAAACTGTCGACACCGTCCAAAGCGGCGACTGTCACACCGGCGGTCCATAGTTCCTCTGCGACCCGAATCGCCAGCGCGTCGCTGCCGTAGACGATGGTATGTCTCTCCACCCTTGGTGACGTTAGCGCCCAGAGGCCGTCTTCACATGCCAGACCGCACAACTACGCGTCAGACCGGAACGTGCCCCCGTTATGGACTATAACGGGGGCACGAAACCAATTGACTGCGAACATCATCCGGCGGCATATGAGATGTTAGAGGGCGTCGGTGCCCTCTTCGCCGGTGCGTACTCGCACCACCGAGTCAACGGGGCTCACCCATACCTTGCCGTCGCCGATTTTGCCGGTGCGTGCGGCGGTCACGATGACCTCCACCACCTTGTCGACCGCATCATCGTCGACAAGGACCTCGATCTTGACCTTTGGCACGAAGTCGACCCGGTATTCGGCACCGCGGTATACCTCGGTGTGGCCTTTCTGCCGGCCGTAGCCCTGCACCTCGCTGACCGTCATACTGGGGTTGCCGGTCTGTTCGAGTTGAGTCTTGATGTCCTCGAGCGTGAATGGTTTGACAATTGCGGTAACGAGTTTCATGGTCCCTCATGCCTCTCTATTGGAGATGAGCGGGCGACCCTCCGTATGGGAGCCTCCAGAGTTCCCGATGACCGATCCGACGCCGAGTGCGACGAAGTCGTATGCGCCTTCTGCGTGTTGGGATTCGTCGGCGCCTGCCGCTTCTCCCTCGTCGCTGATGCGTAGGCCAATGGTGTACTTCACGATGAGAGCAACGATAGCGGTGCCGATTGCCGAGTAGA
>Ga0265327_10000368_pt1 | contig 85604 bp, 68 predicted proteins | sample 41621metaG_FD_202089 | JGI IMG/M metagenome (GOLD analysis project Ga0265327, IMG submission 202089) | Rhizosphere microbial communities from Carex aquatilis grown in University of Washington, Seatle, WA, United States - 4-16-21 metaG | ecosystem: Host-associated > Plants > Roots > Rhizosphere...
ACAAAACATGCTCAACCTGAGGGTAGCAGGCAAAAATGGACAATGGGATAAAATAGTTGCTCTTTCAAAAAGGGAATTTAGAAATGCTGCCTAAAGCGAAAATTTGAAATACACCCTCACCTCTGTTCCTTTTCTCCATTTATTTTGGTTGCATTACCTTTGCGAAAATTTTTGAGGAGAAGGATGGTTTACCTAACACGAGTTGAACATTTTAATGCTGCCCACAAGCTCTATAACCCCAACTGGAGCAGGGAAAAGAATGATGAGGTATTTGGCGCCTGCGCCAACGAAAACTGGCATGGCCATAACTTTGATATTTATGTTACCGTTAAAGGCACCGCCGACCCTGATACAGGCTTTGTAATGGATGCCAAAAAACTTAAAACCCTGATAAGGGAACATGTTATAAGCAAGGTTGATCATAAAAATCTTAACCTAGATGTTGCCTTTATGCAGGGCAAACTTTGCAGCACCGAAAACCTTATAGTGGGTATTTGGAACGAATTACAACCGCACCTGCCTGTTAACGTAACGCTGCACAGCATTAAGCTATACGAAACCCCGCGCATATACGTAGAATATTTTGGTGAGTAGACTTTGCGTAGTTTAAATTGCTTAATTTCCGTATTTCAACAATTAATCACAGGCAGTTAATCACAGCTATGTGCAATAACTTGTTTATTTTGTATTGAATATGGCAAATAAAGTAGCCGTTTACAGGAAGGAACATTTTAACGCTGCCCACCGTTTGCATAACGATGCATGGACCGAGCAGGAAAATGACAGGGTATTTGGCAAATGCAATAACCCCAATTACCACGGCCACAACTACGACCTTATAATAAAGGTTACCGGCGAGCCAGATGTCGCAACAGGGTATGTTATTGACCTTAAAATTTTAAGTGATATCGTAAACGACGAGGTACTTAAAAAGTTTGATCACAAAAATCTTAACCTTGATGTGCCAGAGTTTAAAACACTTAACCCCACGGCTGAAAATATTGCCATAATTATTTACCAATTATTGCGGCCTAAAATTGACAGCCGCTTTGATGTGCAGGTGCGCTTATACGAAACAGAAAGAAATTTTGTTGAATACCCTGCTTAACACAAATATTGCTGACACAATAAATCAATCATAATGTCATACAGTAAAATAGACCAATACGACGAACAAACGACACAAAAGCTGGTGGGAAATTATAAAGACATTATCGGACTGCTTGGAGAAGATGCCGAAAGAGAAGGGCTTTTAAAAACACCGGAGCGTATTGCCAAAGCAATGCAGTTTATAACGCAGGGCTACCGGCAGGATGCTGTGGCTATTTTAAATTCCGCTAAGTTTCATGAGAACGTTAGCGAGATGATAATAGTAAAAGATATTGAATTGTACAGTATGTGCGAGCACCACATGTTGCCTTTTATAGGCAAGGCCCATATTGCCTATATACCAAACGGATGGATAACGGGACTGAGCAAAATAGCCCGAGTGGTTGATGTGTTCAGCCGCCGCCTGCAGGTACAGGAAAGGTTAACCACACAAATACTGGATGCTTTAAAAGAGGCGCTTAACCCGGTTGGTGTAGCAGTTGTTATTGAGGCCCGGCATTTATGTATGATGATGCGCGGCGTACAAAAACAAAACAGTGTTACTACAACATCAGCCTTTTATGGCGAGTTTGAAAAACACACCACCCGCAGTGAGTTTATGCAGTTGATTAGCGCGCATTTGAGCTGATCAGGTAGTAGTTGACTGGTAAAAGCCAGACTGGAGGCTACCCAATCGACTTACATTGGCATAGCTCTTTACCAATCAATTTTTCTTCAACCCGATCAACTACTCACTTACTGATCAACAATTTCCTACGCTAATAGGTCCTGGTCATCGGCCTTTCGTTGCCGCAGGCCTGCCAGCATATCGCTTTCTGACAGATCGCTTGCCCAGTCTGGCCTCAGTTCAAAATGTGGTTCATCCTGTATGCTCACCCAGTTGCCACCCCATGCAAGGCCAATGGCGATGCCCAGTGCGCCAACCGTTTTATATTTTGGAGATTCTTCAATATAATTGCCGCCTTCAAAAATGCCAATGTCAAATGCCAAACCGAAGTTGTGGTTTGAGAACCCACCCCTTGCATTAGTAACAATATGGCCCGGCGTAGTGCGGCCCTGAGCAAACAGTGCATCCTGCTCATCGTATGTGCGCAGGCCGCTGATAACTTTTATGGTTATACCTGCGGCAGCAGCATGGTGCACCAGCGTGCGCGCCAGTGGTTGTACCTGTGGCAACAGATCGGCTATAACTCCTTCACTACGGGCATCAACGGGGCTGTCATCACTATTAACGGGCGGTGGCGGCGCATTCCCTGCGTTGCTATCACCTGTATTTATACCTAAATTGGCGGCAATTGCGGCCCATGTATTATCGTCAGCGGCACCGTTAACAGGTATGCCAAGCGCATTTTGTACTGCAATAATAAAAGGCTTAAAGTCTTTCCGGTTTGCCGGGGTGCCGGTAATGCTGCTGTAAATGGCCTGCCAGGTGTCGTGGCCTGGCTTGCCATCATCATCAACCCCAACTTTGGTTTGTATGGCTTTAATAACGTCTGTAGCTGTCATTTTTGTTGATTTAAATGTTTTTAATGATTGTTTATAGAGTAGTTTAAAATTGTCAATATTATCTTGTGTAAATTCTACCGGGTTAGCTACCCATGCCGCTCTCGTTTCTAAAAATGCAATACGTTGTCCCCACAGTTTCAATGCCATATTTATTTATAATGGTTTTTGCAAAGCGGGCAACTGCAGCCATTGTAACAGATGTATGCATATAGGCTACCCCAGAAAGTTCCGGGTATAAATTATCAGGTTGTTGGCTATTATCGCCATTGGTGTTTTGCAAGGTTGCCATGTTAGCTTTTTTAATAACAATGCACAAATAGCAGAGAAGATAGCCGGGCAGCCGGCTGGGGATAACACTAACCTAATACATTTTTTTGGATATTCAAAGTGTTTTTTTCAAAAAGCGATCTTTGGTATATCTTGCTTCGCAACCAAAACACAAATACAATATGAGAAATATTACTGCTGCAGCATTAATAACCTTGCTGGCAACCGCCTGCCAGGTAAAAGTAAATACAGGTGATAATGCCAACGGGCTGCCCATACAAGGTACATGGAAATTACTTACAGGAACTTTGATCGAAAAAAAGGACACGACTGTTACCGATTATACAATAGGTAAAAGTTTTATTAAAATAATTAACAACGACCACTTCGCCTTTTTTAAGCATGACCTTACGCATGGCAAAGACAGTTTAACCAAAGTATATTCATCCGGTGGGGGCCTTTACACATTAAAGGACAGCAGTTATACCGAGCACCTTGAGTATTGTGATGCAAGAGAGTGGGAGGGGCATGATTTTAATTTTACCATAAGCGTACAGAACGATACACTTACCATAAAAGGTGTTGAAAGAATAGACAGTATAGGTGTTAACCGCTATAATACTGAACGGTATGTAAGGCTGAAATAATGAATGTAGTATGCGAGAGGCCTGCTGTAACTTTAAAGTTTATAGCAGGCCTTTTTATTGAACGCTTAGGGTTAGCCGTTTAGAACTTCTGCCAGTTTTTTATCCATTACCGCCTGCTCTTCATCTGTGGCCTGGTCGTATCGGCCAATGATGACGCCGTTCTTATCAATCAGTATTTTGGTAGGCAGGCTGTGTACACCAAATTTGTTACTGATGTCATTTTCGTTGTCTTCCCCTTTGTTCAGTTTCTCATAATCAAGCCCACGCAGTACATGGTGCCATATGCCAATGCCGTCTTTGGTTACCGCTTTACGCCAGGCAGTGTCGTTATGGTCATCGTCTGATACGCCTATAATATCAAAACCCTTATCGTGGTATTTTGCATATAACTCTTTTAAATGCGGGTTGCTGTGCCTGCATGGCACACACCAACTCGCCCAAAAGTCTACTATTACATATTTCCCTTTAAAGTCAGCAAGGCTAAGCTTATTGCCATTAATGTCAGTAGCGGTAAAATTTTTAGCCACTGCACCCGGTGAGCCACTTTGCAACTGGTCAATTTGTTTCCAAAGGTCTTTACCATATAAGCTTTGCTGAACAGTAGTACCCAGGGCATTGTAAAACATTTTTAATGAGTCAAGTGTAAGGCTGCTTACATAGTAACGCAGGTTGGCAGCGGTTACGTAAGAACTGGGGTGGGCAGCAAAAAACTTATAACTGATGTTGGCAAAATGCGGCGAATAATCGCTTAGCTGGTCATGCATGGCGGCCGCCTTTTCATGCAGTGAATCCAAGTAAGCTTCAGGCTTTTTATCCTTCATTGCCTGTATATAAATGTTGTTGATCTTTGTATACGCATCTTCCAGCGGCTTAATTGTTTGCTGCAATACTGCCATGCTATCCTGTAACTCTTTTGCCTCATTTTGTGTTTTGCTGCCTGTTACTGAAGCCTTCTTAAAATCGCCTTCTTTTAGCGAAATATTTATATTGCCGGGTTCAATAAAAAAGGAAGTAAAATTTGCGTCATCCATACTTTGTGTTTTGGTATTGCCTGAAAAGTAAGCTTCAACAGGCGAAGTAACCATGCCCTTAAAAACAAACGTGCCGTCTTTTACCAATGCGGTATCACGCACCATTTTTCCGTTGCTACCCATGTACATTATAGACACCTTGCCCGTTTGCCGGCCGGTTATTTTGCCATTGAGCGTAAAGGCATTTTGCGAATAAGCCATAAAGCTGCAAAAGCTTACAGCGGTTAAAAAAGCAATCTTTTTCATGACCGATAATTGAGGTGATTGACTGTAAATATATTAAAATTAAAAAGGTTTTGCAGTACGCTGCAAAACCTTTCAGTTTATAACATATTAATAGGACTTTTCTACAAATGCTTCAATACCTGCTCACCAATGGCGTTCGTACCCAAAATTTTATCGGTAGCAGTGGTACTGTCTGCAATATCTCTTGTGCGGTAGCCTTCTTTCAGTACTTTGTCCACTGCACTTATAACCGCTTCTGATTCTTCTTTCAACCCAAAAGATATATCAAGCAGCAACGCAGCGGATAAAATTGAGGCAAGCGGGTTGGCAACGCCTTTGCCGGTAATGTCGTGTGCAGAGCCATGTATCGGCTCATACACGCCTGTGCCATCACCTATAGAAGCCGATGCAAGCATACCCATGCTGCCCGCAATTTGTGAAGCCTCATCGGTAAGTATATCGCCAAAAAGGTTGGCCGTTACTACTACGTCAAACTTGCGCGGGTCTTTTATTAACAACATAGCCGTAGCGTCAACAAACTGGTGTTCTACTTCAACATCCGGGTACTCCAACGCCAGTTTTTGTATCACTTCGCGCCACAGGCGGCTTGTTTCAATAACGTTAGCCTTATCAACACTGCAAAGCTTTTTGCGGCGTGTGCGTGCAGCTTCAAAAGCTTTGCGCCCAATTCGCTCCACTTCGTAGCGGCTGTACTCTGCAACATCATATGCAGTGTCGCCGTTGTTTTTGCGGCCTTTCTCACCAAAATAAATATCACCGGTAAGTTCACGGAAGAATAGTATATCGGCGCCTTTTAATATTTCAGGTTTTATACTGCTGGCGCCCAATAGCTCGTCAAATAGTTTAATGGGGCGCAAGTTGGCATACAGGCCAAGTTCCTTACGCATTTTAAGCAAACCTTGTTCAGGGCGCACTTTGGCAGAAGGGTCGTTATCGTATTTAGGATGGCCTACTGCGCCAAACAAAACCGCGTCGCTTTTACGCATTTTCTCCAGTGATTCATCAGGCAGGGGCACGCCTGTTGCTTCAATGGCAGCGTGGCCGATCAACGCAGTATCATAAGTAAATGTATGCCCAAATTTTGCGGCAATCTTATCCAGTATCAACTTGCCAACAGCAGTTACTTCCTGACCTATACCGTCACCGGGAACAATTAGAATATGCTTTGTAGCCATGAGATTCAGTTTTGTTTTTTAGTTGACAGTTGACGGATGACAGTTGACAGACTGTCCTTCAATTATATTCATCAAAACTGTCAATATTTGAAAAAAATTTAGTGAATAAATTTACCAATATCCTCTTCATTCTGTCAACAGTCGCCTGTCAACTTCTATATCACATTTAACATCTTTTGCGTTGCCTTTATAGCAGCTACTGTTTGGTCGCTGTCAAGGCCACGGGTTTTAAATTGCCTGTTGCTTTGTTCCCATGTAATTATCGTTTCGCACAACGCATCGGTTTTGCCACCGGGGGGTATGCTTACAGCGTAGTCAACCAGCACGGGTAACTCCTTCTTTTTTTGGCTGTACACTTTTTTAAGAGCATTCATAAACGCATCATACTGGCCATCGCCCTGTGCATGCTCCTCAAAACTTTCGCCATCCATACAAATTTTTACCGTAACGCTTGGGCGCAGGTTTTTACTGTGGGTTAACACGTAGTTTTCAACAATTACCTTTTCCTCAATGCTGTTACTATCTAAAATGTCTGATATAATGTAGGGCAGGTCTGCCTGTGTAACCACCTCTTTCCTGTCGCCAAGTTCAATTATGCGCTGGGTAACCTTTTTAAGGTCTTCGTCAGCCAGTTTAATACCTAATTGCTGCAGGTTATTTTCAATATTGGCCTTACCGCTTGTTTTGCCTAAGGCATAGCGGCGCTCCCTGCCAAAACGTTCAGGCATCAGGTCGTTATAGTATAAGTTGTTTTTTTTGTCGCCATCAGCATGTATGCCGGCTGTTTGGGTAAATACGTTTTCGCCTACAACAGGCTTGTTAACCGGTATGCGAAAACCGCTGAAAGTTTCCACCAGCTTACTTGCGGTATATAATGATTTTTCCACCACAGATGTTGTTACCTCTTTCATATAATCATTCAATACCGCTATGGCGCTTGCCAGCGGCGCATTGCCCGCCCGTTCGCCCATACCATTTACGGTAAGGTGTATGCCTTTGGCGCCGGCTTTAACACCTTCTAAAACGTTGGCTGTACCAAGGTCGTAATCGTTATGCGCGTGGAAATCAAAATGTGTGTTGGGGTAGCGCTCTACCAGTTCATGAACATAGCTATATGCTTCATCCGGCACCAGCACGCCCAGTGTATCCGGCAGCATAACTCTTTTTATTGGCTGTGTTTGTAAAAAATCAATATACTGCAATACATAGTCCCTGCTGTTGCGCATGCCATTGCTCCAGTCTTCAAGGTACACGTTTGTGGCAATACCTTTTTCCGCAGCCAGCGCAATAACTGCAGCTATTTCGGCAAAATGTTCTTCCGGTTTCTTTTTTAGCTGGTGGGTAAGGTGGTTTAACGAGCCTTTGGTAAGCAGGTTCATTACTTTAGCGCCTGCTTTTACCATCCATTCGACGCTTGTGCTACCGTCCACAAACGTAAGCACTTCTACGCGGTCAAGAAAACCGTTCTGCGCGGCCCATTCCGTAATTTTTTTTACTGCCTGGAACTCACCTTCTGATACCCGCGCCGATGCAATTTCAATCCTGTCAACCTTTACCTCGGTTAATAACAACTGGGCTATGGTTAACTTTTCCGAGGCTGAGAATGATACACCGCTGGTTTGTTCACCATCCCGCAGCGTAGTATCCATTATTTCTATATGTCGTGGCACTGTGTGTTAGGTTTTGGCCATATATGGAGGCAGGCCATTTTAATTATGTTGGTTATACCGGCTGTACAGCTCCGGTCATCATTGTTGCGTCGCAATCCTTTCAACTGTATAACTATCTGCAGCAAGGCAACGGTTAATACATGCTTGCATCTGCAAACTGCTTAATCTCCCTGCTTATGTCCTGCAAATAATCTATATCATCAAAACCATTGGTCATGTTATGCTTTTTGTAACCGTTTATGGGGAAGCTTTCTTTTTCACCAGTGGCCAAAATGGTAATGGTTTGGTCAGGCAGGTTTACTTCAAATTGTGCGTTTGGGTCAGCCTCAATAGCTTTAAATATCTTATCTAAAAAAGCCGCGCTAACCGTTACGGGCAACAAACCAATGTTCAACGAGTTGCCTTTAAATATATCAGCAAAAAAGCTTGATACTACACAGCGAAAGCCATAGTCGTATATAGCCCATGCCGCATGCTCACGGCTGCTGCCGCTGCCAAAGTTCTTGCCACCCACTAATATTTTGCCGCTATAAATAGGGTTATTCAGCACAAAGTCCTGCTTAGGGGTATCATCGTTGTTATAACGCCAGTCGCGAAAAAGGTTATCGCCAAAGCCTTCGCGCTTGGTGGCCTTTAAAAAGCGTGCAGGTATTATCTGGTCTGTATCCACATTCTCAATTGGCAAAGGCACCGCTGTGCTGGTAAGCACTGTAAATTTATCGTAAGCCATGAAAACAGTTTATAGTTTGTAGTTTAAAGTTTTTAGTTATTGGCAGGTTCACAAGTTCCAGCCGTTCACAAGTTCAAAAAGTTGGGTTTGAATGTTTGAGAGTTTGATTGTTTGAATGTTCTTCAAATTCAAACTTCGTACTTCTTTCATTGAACATTTGGAATTGAGTGTTTTCTTCCTTAATGATTCATTGACCAATGCCCGATGACTTATAGCAACTCCCTAGGGTCTGTCACCACGCCTGTTACTGCTGCTGCTGCTGCAACCAGCGGGCTGGCAAGCAGTGTGCGTGCACCAGGGCCCTGACGACCTTCAAAGTTGCGGTTGCTGGTGCTAACAGCGTATTTGCCGGCGGGTACTTTATCATCATTCATCGCAAGGCATGCAGAGCAACCTGGTTGACGAAGTTCAAAACCAGCCTCTGTTAAAATTTCTAAAATGCCTTCATCTTTAATTTGTTGTTCTACTATGTGCGAGCCGGGCACTATCCATGCAGTAATATTGTCTGCTTTTTTACGGCCTTTTACCACGCTGGCAAATGCGCGAAAATCCTCAATACGGCCATTGGTACAACTGCCTAAAAACACAAAATCAACCGGTTTGCCCAACATAGCATCTCTTTCATGAAAGCCCATGTAGTTAAGCGATTTTCCATAAGTTGCAGCACCGCCTTCCACCTCAGCCGCCTGTGGAATATTATGTGTAATGCCCAGGCCCATACCGGGGTTGGTGCCGTAGGTTATCATAGGCTCAATATCGGCAGCGTTGTAGGTGTATTCAAGGTCGAATGTTGCGTCTTTATCTGTTTTCAGCGTTTTCCAATAAGCAAGCGCCTCATCCCATGCTTCGCCTTTAGGGGCAAACTGGCGGCCATTTATATAGTTAAAGGTAGTTTCGTCCGGGGCTATCATACCACCGCGCGCACCCATTTCAATGCTCATGTTACAAACCGTCATTCGGCCTTCCATGCTCATATTCTCAAATACTTCGCCGGCATACTCAACAAAATAGCCTGTAGCGCCGCTGGCAGAAATTTGCGAAATAATATACAACACAACGTCTTTAGGTGATACAGCTTTGCCTAATGCGCCGTTAACGCTGATGCGCATTTTTTTAGCCTTTGGCTGCATAATGCACTGTGAAGACAGTACCATCTCCACCTCAGATGTGCCAATACCAAAGGCAATAGCGCCAAAAGCGCCGTGGGTGCTGGTATGGCTGTCGCCGCAAACAATGGTCATGCCCGGTTGGGTAATGCCATTTTCGGGCCCGATTATATGTACAATGCCGTTTTTAGGATTACCCAGACCCCAGTGCGATATGCCATATTTGGCAGCGTTGGTCTCCAGCGCTTTTAGCTGGTTGGCGCTAAGCGGGTCTTTAACCGGCAGGTGCTGGTTAATGGTAGGTGTATTATGGTCTGCGGTTGCAAAGGTGCGGGTAGGGTACATTACGCCAATATGCCTGCTTTCAAGCCCTAAAAAGGCTACCGGGCTGGTAACTTCGTGTATAAAATGCCTGTCAATAAACAGCACGTCTGGGCCATCTTCAATTTTGCGTACCACATGTGCATCCCACACTTTATCAAACAACGTTGTCGGAGTATTACTCATTTTCAATATTTTTATATTACATTGATAAGTATCAAAAGAGGTCGCCAAAGTTCCGAAAAATATCCCGAAAAAGACAGTAGGGGATAGATTTTATTTAAATATTAAGCAAACTGGCGAATAAGGAAGAAAAATTTTTGTAATTTTATGTATGCTTTTAGAACTAAAAATACAACCGCAGATAATATAAACAAGCTTTTGTCTTTTGCCAAAAACAGCGGTATTGACTTGTCGCTGGTGGATGAAGACACTAATGATTACCATTTGCCTGGTAAGCCTTTAACACAACAGCAGTTAGAAAATTTAATTGAGAAAAGCCGTAAATCGGGAACAATTGAAATGTCTTTGGCACACTCTATAATACGAGATAGTTTTAATGCGCATTAATTACTCAGAAGATGCATTTGAGACCCTTTCAAGAATAGTCAACTTTGTAGAGGAAAAAAATACGCTGGGAGCAGGATTACGTTGGCTTGAAAAGTTTGAAGACTTTTTGAATCTTAAGCTGGAGCACCCAGAATATATCAGACCTTGTAATAACTATACCTTTTAAGAAGCTACAATTGCATTGCATCTACTATCGTGATTGGGTTATTGCTTTTTCTATTAATAGCGGAAACGTACTTATAGAATCATTGTTGCATAATGCAAGACTAATTGATTAATTTATGCACGAAATAAAACTATAAGCATCGAAGAATATTTGATAGGGGGAGCTAAAAAATAAGCGATACAATAAGTTATAGATGAGAGGAATGCCACATTTGTAAAAACCTTTTGACTGAAACAGATTTCGATATGGAAAGAATTGCTATACCGGTTGATGTTCTTGTATCCCTTGTTGAAGAAATAAAATCATCACTAAATAATTAGCAGGTGTAACAATGTTGCGGAGACGCCTTTGAAACTTTGACAGGTTTCAAAGGCGTTTTTTGATTCATCCTACCATTTAATATTCTCCTCAATAAACTTTATCAAGCCCTCTGCCAAAACCTTTTGCTCTGCTAACTTAGGGTGGCCAGGCGTATTTTTATACGGCGCGAAATAAGTAAATATTTTTTTGTCCTTCAACTCTGCCACAGCTTTTTGCACATAACCCGGCCAGGCCGATCCATTTTGCGTAATATCCATATTGCCAAGCATGCAAATAATTTGTGCTTTTGGGTACACTGCGCGAATTTTTGATACAAAGCTTTTATATGCATTCACAATGTCATCCGGTGTTGGGGGTTTATTGCCAAAACGAGCTTTATACTGCGGGTGGTTATGGCTGTTAATGATCCAGTAATCATTTTGAAAAAGGTTGATCACCACTACATCCGGTACATACTGTGAAAAATTCCACCGGCTGGTGTTATCCTCCGGGTCGGTGCGATTGTACATTTCCGGCATTATCAACGGGAACCAGCTAACCATAACACCAATGCCGCTTTTGGCTGTGCAATGGTATTGTGCATTAAAATGCCTTGCCGTAATAGCGCCGTAGGCATCGTAATTATTTTCATAATAACCTGTGCCATGGTCGCCTTCAGCATCATTAATTGCATAGCCACATGTTATGGAGTTAGCAAAAAATTCTATTTTACGTTGCGGCAGCGGGTTTGGCGTCAGCAGGCTTGCATCGCCCGGCAATTCAAAGCCGTAAAACCAGGTGCGGCCTTTGTCCCATTCTGTGCGCTTAAATAGCTGTAATGTGTGTTTACCGCCTGTTAGGTTATTCGCCAGCGTATATGTTTTTTCTTCCTTGCTTAAATGAAGAATACCGGTGATGGCACCGTCTATAATTACATTGTAATAGTTAGATGTATCAGAATCTTTAAACTTACCTGCAATGCTTTTTCCTGTAAAATTGATATTAACCGACGTGCCGGGCCATATTAGCTCGGCCGCGCTGTCAGAAAAAAGGATTCGCCCCTCGTAGTTTATTCTTTTGTCTAACGCAGTAATGGAAACAGTTTGAGCTGTACAATTTGTAAAGAAGCTTATTAATATTGCAATAGGGCCAAAAGCGTATTTGTACATAGGATTTTTTTTACATTTGTACAAATATACGTACCACTAAAAGACGTTTGTTCCTAATTTGAGATGTAACAAATCCGCGATAAAGTGTAGACAAGTGGTTTATTTATTAATCGGTATTACAATTGACTTTATATGATTGAAACTATGAAAAAAATTCTTTTCTTTCTGTTTATACCAATCATTGGTTATTCACAAACAAAAAACGTCACCGTATTTAGAGACACGTTAAACATTAGCCTCGCAATGGTAAAGCAGAAAATGAATAAATACAACAAAAGCCACGAAGGCGATTTTTGGGTGATGAATATTGTGAAAGAACCAATATATGAAACTGCAGACACTATTGTTTACAACAATAAATTTTTGACAAATTATGATGGAATGCTTTTGTGGGGGTCGAGGTGCAAATTTTTTGCAGTTGGTAATGGTGTGATTTGTGAAGTTTCTGACTTGATTGAATTAAAGAAAAGCTCTTTTGGGGGTGGTGTGACCTATATTAATGTTAGAGTTGATGATATGGAAAAAACCAAGGGAAACGATTTTAACCTCACTAGGATAAAAAAAGAAGTTCATCTTTTTTTAAAACGTTTCCACTAGCCGCCAAGACTAATTACTTATAAAACCAACTGGTTAAATAGCTTCTGCAACATTTCCCCGGCATCTTCGCAAAAGCCCGGGTGTACTTTTGATGTTTGCACCACAGTACTGCGTGTGGCAGTTAACCAGCGGAAGCGTTCTGCAATGGGCAGCTTTGCTATAGCGCCGCCGGAGGTGCTGCCGTTGCAAATATGCTGAAAAGCACACAAGTATTCATGTATTTCAGGTATGCTGATTGTTTCTGAGAAAGCCGTAATACGCGCTTCATTCAGGGTAAACATCATTTGCAAAAATTTTTGTTTCGCGCAATACAGCACCACCCCGGCGTTGATGAACTCTTCACGTTCCACACGGGGCACAATACGTATAATTGCATATTCAAATAAGTGCTTCTCTTGCATGCTGTGCTTCTTTTACAAAAATATGCGAATGTGCAACGCGCGTTATTAAATACTGTGCGTAAGCCAGCCGGTGTTCTTCAACAGATGTAAATATATCTTCACCAACAAGCCATTCGCCGGGTATTAAGCCAACTATGTTTTGTATGCGTTCGTCGGTAAGAAGCATGCTGTATGCGGCATTTACCTGCTCTAATTCACCGGCATGCGGCAACAATACATGATTTTTTATTAAAGCAAATGGGCTTAAGGCCTGCTGCTGCCAATTGCTCCACGAATGATGAAAGTATAGTGAGGCACCATGGTCAATTAGCCAAAGTTCCTTATGCCACAAAAGCATGTTGGTATTGCGGCAGGTACGGTCAACATTGGTAAGCAGGGCATCAAGCCATACTATTTGTGACGATAATAATGTGTTTAATGTTGTAACGGCAGGGTCAAACGTAATGGAGCCAGACAGGTAATGCAACGCCAGGTTAAGCCCAACGCTGGCTTTATTCAGGTCCTGTATTTCTTCGTCGCCTTCGGTGCGGCCAAAAGCTTCGTCTAAATTAGCAAACACAATTTCAGGCACGCGTAACCCCAGCAGCCTGGCTATTTCACCGCCAATTAATTCAGCTATCAATGCTTTGGGGCCTTGCCCCGCCCCGCGAAATTTAACCACATATAAAAAGCCGTCATCAGCTTCCGCAATTGCTGGCATACTGCCACCTTCCCGCAGGGGTGTAACGTAGCGGGTAACATTTACGGTACGTATATCGGGTTTTTGATATTGCATTGCGGCTGCAAATGTACTTGTAAAAAAACAAAAACTAACCTAATTGGCGTAGGTAAACCTAAATGCTTGTATCGTTACATTACCTGCTTTATCACCGGCGGTAACCTGTAATGTATGCTGGCCGGGTTTGCAATACTCATCAATATTGTAAGTAAACCTGTCGCCTTTTTTTTCAAATAACGCCCAATGGCCATCTAACTCCGCCCTAAAAAAAGCGGCCTCGCCGGTATTGTCGTGGTATAGTACATGTAATGCAGTTTGGCCTTTGGGTAAAATGCAATTGTTTCCTTCCTGCAGGCTTATTAAAGGACTTATAGTATCAATTAACAACTGTGCAGTACCAAACTCAGTAAAGCTGCCGCACATATAATCACCCTGCCATTTGCCCCTTGTAATAAAAGCATGTTTCTCATTAATTAACTGCATGACAACGTGATTGCGCAGAGGGCTATTTGCAGGCAGGTTTGTTTTTACCTGTACTGCGAAGCTATCATGCACGGGTACTGAGCCATCGTGTATAAAAATGCTTTCTGACGCCGCGTTACTTTCTTCACTATGCTCAGCTTTTAATTGTATTGGTAACGTGTCATACACAGTTTTCTTACCTATGTTGATAATTGCGCCGGTTGTAACGATACGGGCAGCTTTACCAGGTTTTAGCAATTGAGCTTTGGCGGCCCTGTTTAACGGTTGATGGTTGCCGTTGTATTGTATATTGGTAACCAGGGTTGATGTGTTGCCCACCGCGTCGCTTACCTGTATGTTTATGGCATGTACTTTTTTATCCGTCAAATTAACAACACCATTGGTTGGCGAGCCTTCAAACACGGGTAAATGGTTGCCGGGCAATACAGACAAAAGCTGTATAGTTTTACTGTTATGCATATAGTTGCTATAATCAATGCAGGCATTTACATAGCGGGTATCGTTACTGTTAAAGTTGTTAAGTGCAAAACTAAATTGCAGTTTACCATCAACGTATACCAGCGCTTTATACATGCCAAGCCGGTATTTTGATTGCGCAATTTTATCCGTAGCCGATATACCTAAGCTTATAAATGGACTGGTTACCATTATAGTACCGTTTGTTGAGGCATACCGGCCATCTGAACCCTGTATATTTATTTTATTGGCTGCTGATGCGTATATGCTGCCGGTGTTGTTGTACCAATATAAACCGTTTATAGCTGGTGGTATTTGATCAGTAATATTAATGCCGTTCACCAGCGGGTTTAGGTTATTGCCGGTATGCGTATCCCTAATTTCAAAATGCAGGTGCGGCCCTTCGCTGGTGCCGGTATTACCGCTTAATGCTATGCGCTGCCCTTTTGTAACCGAGAATTTATTTGGCGGGAAGCTTATATTTTGCTGCCAGCATTCATCAGTGTATTGTTTATTGTGCACGTACGTTTCAACTTCGTCCATAAAATGGTTAAGGTGTGCATATAAGGTAGTAGTTCCGTTGGGGTGCGTTATATACATGGCCTTGCCATAGCCCCATTCTTCAATAGTAACCTTGCTTACATAACCATCGGCCGCTGCGTAAACCGGCAGGTTTTCTTTACCGTTGGTGCGTATGTCAAGCCCCATGTGAAAATGGTTTTCACGTACCTCGCCAAAGTTGGCAGCCAGTTCCGTTTGCAGGCTTAATGGCCGGTGGTAATAGCCGCTGCTATATTCATCCGTAAACTTCCATACTGCTGCTGTTAACGGCAGTACGCCAAGTAAAAGCCATTTTTTACCTATGCGTGGTCTTTTGTTTTCGTCAGCCATTAGTTTCAATATTCATTGGCAGGCAAATTAGCCTGATGGTAATGCCGTACAAAAGCAACTCTGCAAACAAAAGCAATGCCTCTGCATACACTATAAAAAGCGGCTATGCTGTTTGCAGATAAATTATAACCGTTTGCAGACGAACGCCAATTACAACAGCCGTATTTATGGCATTGCAACGCCTAAACATTAGTTTTGAAGCATGAAGAAGCGGATGCTGCTGTTGCTGGCGGGCTTTGTACTGTTTTATTATTTTGTGCATGTTGCATATAACCTGCCTGATGTTGTGCATGGCATAACGCGGTTTACATGGTTGCAGGAGGGCACTCATCCACTACTGTACAGCTTAACAGACATTACAGGGGCCTGGTTATTTGTAGTGCTGCCTTACCTGCTGCTGCATAGGTTTTATACAGAAGGCAGAATACTGTTCGCAGTTGCGTTGGTTATTTTGGCTGTGTTGCTGAGTTTTTTTATAAATTATTGGGTGCATAAAACATTTTTGTACCAGCAAGGCTTGAGGCTGCGCAATTTTTTTGCAGGTAACCTATTTTATTTTTCTGTATACCTGGTGTATGCTGTGGTGTTTTATCTTATCCGCTTATCGTTTTACAAGGAACTGCAACAAAAAGAACTGGCATTGCAAAGCAGGCAGAGCGAGCTTTCGTTTCTTCGCTCGCAGGTTAACCCGCATTTTTTGTTTAACAGCCTAAATAATATTTATGCGCTGGTATATGAAGGTTCGCAACAGGCGTTGCCTGCTATAGCAGGATTGTCAGAATTGCTGCGGTATATGTTGTATGATAACAAAGAAAAAGTGCCACTTGATAAGGAACTGGACTACATACGCAAGTACATTGAGTTGCAGAAGCTAAGGTTTGACCATGTTATAAAAACTGATTTGCAGGTAAGCGGGCCAACGGCAAACATACAGGTGCCGCCGTTGCTGCTGATACCTTTTATTGAAAATGCTTTTAAGCATGGCGATTTTTTAGAAGGCGGGCAGGGCTTTACAGCCATAGTGCGTTGTACAAATACTACCTTGTATTTTTATTGCCACAATACAAAAGGAAAAGGCCAGAAGGATGCAGGCGGTGGTATTGGGCTTACTAACATTAAACGCAGGCTGCAACTGATTTACCCCAACAAGCACATGCTGGATATACAGGACGATAAAAATACTTTTACCATTAATGTTGAATTACAGTATGCATAATTTAATACGATGTATAGTAGTGGATGATGAGCCACTGCCGGTAAAATTACTGGCAGACTATATTGATAAAACACCCGGGCTGCAACTGGTACTTAAAACTACGCATGTGCTTGAGGCGTTGCAATATGTACAGGATGGCAAAGCAGACCTAATATTTTTAGATATACAGATGCCTGAACTTACCGGCATACAGTTTATAAAAATAATACGCGGCGCCTGCAAGGTAATATTAACCACAGCTTACAGTGAATATGCGGCTGAAAGCTATGAGCATGATGTGATTGACTACCTGTTGAAGCCGATAACTTTTGAGCGTTTTAGCATAGCGATACAAAAAGCGAAGAAGAGATTTCAGGAAGATGCAGGCCCTGTGCCCGCACCGGTAAAAGCGACGGAACATATTTTTGTTAAAACTGAGTACAGGATTCAAAAAATAAACCTTGTTGATATTTTATATATTGAGGCTATGCGCGATTATATTGCTTTTAATACAAGGGCGGGCAAAATACTTTCGCTGGACAGCATGAGGAACATGGAAGAATTGCTGCCCGCGGAACAATTTATACGCATACATAAATCTTACATCATCAATAAAAATAATATTGATTTTATTGAGCGCGGTAAAGTGGTTATAAATAATCAATACCTGCCGGTGGGCGATACTTATAAACAAAACCTTGATAAGCTGATAGGATTGTAGATTTTAGATTGCGGATTTTAGATTGGATTGAAGCGGGTAGTTGTGTTGCTTCTTAACCGTCTGTTGTTGATGAAAACACCAACAACGCTGGAAAAAATATTGCCCTTATGTGAAAGTAACTGGCTTTGCAGCCGTCTAAATCATCCGGTGCTTTTAACTCATGTTGTTTCAGTGCTTTATCTTAACATTGCAACTTTATTTAAAATGAGCTTATTTATAACTTTTTGGCTGGGGTGGCTGGTTAGCTTTTTAGGTCAGCTTCCATTGGGCACTATGAGCATTACCGCAACACAAATAGCCGTATCAGAGGGCTTTTCAAAAGCCTGGAAATATAGCATTGGGGTAGCTATTATTGAAATTGCCTATGTGCGGCTTACTGTATCTGGCGTGGCATGGATAGTGCAGCACAATACTTTTTTTGAGATACTTAACTGGCTTACGGTAGTATTGTTTTTGGGGCTTGGCACCGCCACGTTTATTTCGGCGTTAAAGCAACAGGGTGATAAAAAGCCACCACTATTAAATAACAGGTTAAACAGGTTTGCGCTGGGCGTAACCATGAGCGCTTTAAACCCTGCACAAGTGCCTTTTTGGTTTGTATGGAGCAGCTACCTTATTAACCTGCATGCGTTGGGAACAAGCTTTGCAGACTTTAACACATTTTGCTCTGGCTGCGGTTTAGGCACCATCTCCGGCTTGGCTGTTTACATGTATGGCGGCAACTGGCTTATTGTAAAAATGAAGGCCAATACAAAAACGCTTAATATTATTATGGGCGTTGTGTTTATAATAGCGGCCCTGGCTCAACTCTACCGCATTTTTTACGTACGTGAGTTGCCTTCTGCTTAGTTGATCAGGAGGAAAGTCAATTGGTTATTGGTAAAAGGTCATTAAGGAAGATATTAAGTACTAAATGCCTATCTGGTTGATTACTTAAACTTGATACTAACCAACTTTTCAATCGTTATTTCACCAATCAACTGGCTTTCACTAATCAACAAGTCAACTAACTACCAGTCCATAACTCCCGGTCGTCAGGCGAAAACTTCCAGGGGGCAAAGTTGTTCTCAGTATTGCTGAACATATTGTTCCATTCAGGTGTGGCGTTGCTTTCTTCCATCACCAGGTAGCGGCGTTGCTGCAATATTATATCCAGCGGTGATATACTTACCGGGCACTCTTCCACGCAGGCGTTGCAGGTGGTACAGGCGCGTAGCTCTTCTTCGGTAATATAACTATGCAAAAGTGTTTTTCCATCATCTTTAAACCCGCCATTGGCTGCAATGTTCTTACCCACTTCTTCAAGCCTGTCCCTCGTTTTCATCATTACCAGTCTTGGGCTTAAAGCTTTGCCGGTAATGTTGGCCGGGCAGGCGGCAGTGCAGCGGCCGCACTCAGTGCAGCTATAAGCATCCAACAGGTTGCGCCAGCTAAGGTCAAACACATCTTTTGCACCAAAGGCTTTATGTTGTGCAGCGGCAGCTTCGCCGGTGGGTGCCTTTTCAGGCTGCATGGCATACAGTACTTCGTTTTGTATGTCGGGCATATTGGCCATTTTACCCGGCGGTTGCAGCCTTGCATAATACGCATTAGGGAAGGCCAATAATATATGGAGGTGTTTGGAGTATGGCAGGTAATTTAAAAAAGCAAATATGCCTGTTATATGCACCCACCAGCATACGCGTTCCACCACAACCAGCCCGTTAGTGCTTATGCCCTGCAGCAATGGCTGAATAAAAGATGAAAATGCAAAGTTGCCCGTAAGATGTTCCGCATAATGTCCATAGCCCCTTTGTTGCAACAAAGTATCTGCTGCATTCATGGTAAGAAAAAGCGACATTAAAATAATTTCACTTATTAGTATGTAATTAGCATCGCTGCGGGGCCAGCCGTTAAGGTCTTTACTTACAAAGCGTTTTAGCTTCAATATGTTTCTTCTAACCAAAAAAACAATGCATACGGTCAACACACCCACAGCTAAAAATTCAAATGCATTAATCAGCCACGGGTATATGGCGCCAAGGGGGGAGGAGAATACCCTGTGTGTACCCAATACGCCATCCAAAAATATCTCCAGCACTTCGGCGTTAATAATTATAAAACCAGCATAGATAACGAAATGCATAACGGCCACGAGCGGGTTTTTGAACATTTTCTTTTGCCCAAAAGCAAGCAGCATCACATTGCGCCAGCGACGGCTTTTATCACCACTAAAATCTTCATCTCTTCCCACCAAAATGTTTTTACGTATGCGTATTATGTTTTTGCTGAAAAGCCAAACGGCTGTTGCGGCAAGCAGTATAAACAGTATTTGGGCAACAATACTCATGGTTAGTAAGTTATACTACAAATCTAAGGAAATAAAACCCCTTCCCCTAAAGGGGCAAAAAAAGAAAATGGTTTTTAAATAATGCATTTACGCCGCCCTAACAGCTTTTGAGTATTACAATACTAACGGAAAATCCTTCTGTTATTTCTTGGGTTACTAACATAGTTAGGCGCTAATTTTATTATTTTGCAGTTTAAACTGCAAAAGATGCCTGACAAAAGATATGTTTTAAACGCTGATAATGCTGCACAAAAGCTGCACCGTATGGCGCTGGAAATAGCAGAGACCCTTAGCGGTGATGATGCACCCATTATATTTATAGGTGTACGTAACAGCGGCACAGGCATTGCTGAAATTGTTGCAGGTTTTGCACGCCAATATATGCCTAACCCGGTACAGGTAATATCGGTAATATTAGATAAGCACAACCCCGGCGAGATCACCCTTAGCGAAGACATTAACCTTGACGGCAAGAATATTGTTTTAATTGATGATGTAAGCAACAGCGGTAAAACCCTTACATACGCTATAAAACCTTTGTTGGCCTACCACCCAAAACGGATACAAACGCTGGTGCTGGTTGAGCGCATGCATAAATCGTTCCCTGTGAAGCCTGACTATGTTGGAAGCTCGGTTGCCACTACATCAGAAGACTTTATTAGTGTTGAACTGGAAAATGGCATGGTTACGGCGGCGTATATTGCATAGCGGCTATCAAAACAGGTAGCCGCAGTTTATTTATTGCCTAAAGCCATCGCTAATCTTTCCGCCAAATCCTCAATATCTTCTTTCCTGGCGAGCGCATAAAGCCATGTTTGCGGTATATTTTCAAAGCCGTATAATAAACCGGCTAAGCCACCGGTAACTGTGGCGGTGGTATCAGTATCATTACCAAGGTTTACCGCTTTTAAAACCGCTTCTTCATAACTATTAGTAGTAAGCAGGCACCATATAGCTGCTTCCAGCGTATGCAATACGTAACCGCTGCTTTGTATATCGGCTTCATCAATGGTGTATATGTCCTCTGCAAGCAACCTGTTAAATAAGGCTACCTCACCAGCGTTTATTGAGGTTGAATAAAGGTATTGGGTAACCGTTTTTTTTACCGCCCGGTAGGCATCAAATTTATCTTCGCCATTCAGCAGCAACCTTGCAAATTCAAGGTAATAAAAGCATGCAATTACCGAACGTATGTGCGCGTGTGTTATTGACGATGTAAACCGTGTGGCGATAAAACGGTCGGCGACCGGTTTATTGTGTATATAAAAAAGTAACGGTAATATGCGCATGAGTGACCCATTGCCATTGTCATTTGCTGAAAAACCGCCGGCCAGTTCGGGCCGTCCGCCGTTTGCCAGCCTTTTAATAGCCTCGGCAGTTGAGATGCCAATATCAAATACCGTCCCAAATGGAGTCCAATAACCCTCATAACGCCAGGCTATAAAATTATTGGCTATTGCCTGCAGGTCAAAGCCCTTCGTTAAAGCTTCTGCCAGGCAAAACGCAAGTGAGCTGTCATCAGAAAAAGTACCTGGAGGTACGTTATGCGTACCATAACCCGTTAAACCGGTTACAGGGTTTTGTTTAAGGTGCGGCCTGCTTTTAAACTCTGCCGGTACGCCAATAGCATCGGCAACAGAAAGGCCAAATAGGGTTGATAATATCTTTTGTTTCATAACGCTGCTACTTCTTCATAGCCTTGTATGCATTTATTAAGCCGTTGGTTGATGCATCATGCGTTGTTACTGCAGTATCGTTAACAAGCTCGGGCAATATTTTACCGGCTAATTGTTTGCCAAGCTCAACGCCCCATTGGTCAAAACTGAAGATGTTCCATATAACACCCTGCACAAATATTTTATGCTCGTACAAGGCAATAAGGTTGCCCAATGTGCCGGGGGTTATCTTTTTTATGAGGAATGAATTGGTAGGCCTGTTGCCTTTAAATACCTTAAACGGCACAAGCTTTTTTATTTCATCATTTGTTTTGCCTGCCTTAACCAGCTCCTCACGCACTTCTTTTTCTGTTTTGCCGGTCATTAATGCCTCAGTTTGCGCGAAAAAGTTGCTTAACAGTTTTGGGTGATGGTCGCCTATCGGGTTGTGGCTTATGGCCGGTGCAATAAAGTCGCACGGTATAAGTACGGTGCCCTGGTGTATTAGCTGGTAAAATGCGTGCTGTCCATTGGTACCCGGTTCGCCCCAAATAACAGGCCCGGTTGAGTAATTTATTTCGCTGCCGTTACGGTCAACATGTTTGCCGTTGCTTTCCATATTACCCTGCTGAAAATAGGCCGAAAAGCGGTTCATATACTGGTCGTACGGCAGAATAGCTTCTGTTTGGCTACCAAAAAAGTTGGTGTACCATAAACCTACCAGCGCCATTATTACCGGTATGTTGCTACTAAAGCTTTGTGTTTTAAAGTGCTCATCAACTTCGTAAGCGCCTTTAAGCAATGCTTCAAAATTATCGTAGCCGATTGTTAATGCGATTGAAAGGCCAATGGCGCTCCATAATGAATAGCGGCCACCCACCCAGTCCCAAAACACAAACATATTTTTTGGATCAATTCCAAACTTAACCACATCTTTTTCATTTGTGCTTAGCGCCACAAAATGCGATGCAATGTGTTTCTCATCTTTGGCATGCTGCAAAAACCAATCGCGTGCTGTGTTAGCATTCGTCATGGTTTCCTGCGTGGTAAATGTTTTGCTGGCAATTAAAAAAATGGTTTCGTCGGGCGTAACCTTTTTTAGTGTTTCACTAATATGGGTGCCATCAACATTGCTTACAAAATAGGCCTGCACGCCATCAACCCAATAAGGCTTCAAGGCTTCGGTAACCATAAGGGGCCCAAGGTCGCTGCCGCCAATGCCTATGTTTACAAAATATTTTATTTTTTTGCCGGTATAACCTTTCCATTCGCCACTATGAACTGACTCGCAAAAATCCTTCATTTGCTGCTGCACCTTGTGTACTTCGGGCATAACATCCTTGCCCTCGCTGTAAACAGGCTTGCCTGAAAAATTTCTTAATGCGGTATGTAAAACTGAGCGCCCCTCGGTTTCATTTATCAACTCGCCGTTAAACATGCTGTCAATAGCTTCTTTTATCCTGCATTCTTCAGTAAGCTGCAGCAATAACTGCATTGTTTTGGCAGTTAGAATATTTTTTGAGTAATCAAATAATATGTCGTTAAATGTAACTGAGAACTTTTTAAAGCGGTCTTCATCTGCAAACAGGGTTTTCATTTGGCAGCGGCTCATTTCTTCTTCAAAATGCCTTTTTAATAATAACCAGGCTTGCGTAATTGTAGGATTAACTTTTGGTAACATGCATTTTATTTGACTGATTCTTAATATTAATTTAGAAAAGCTCAACAAGCTATAACGGGCAAATGTAAATAAAGTTTGTTAAAAGAAGCCTGTTAAAAACCTGCAAATAAGCCCGGTTTTTTGCATGGAATAGCGATTTATTTTTTGTATGTGGGGGTATTTTAGAAAGTTTCTAAATATAGGCGGCTGGCTGCGTGGTACCGCATTTGCGTCACCTGGCGCCAATCCCATTTAATAGTAATGCTTATCCGCATGGGCTTCACTACCATTGCCATGTCAGTTTTAAGCGGATGATTATGTTTTGCTTTACTTTTTTTCCAGTCAAAAAAAGTAACAAAAAAGACTCGGCTACATAAAAAAGGCTAAAAACTGACTTGCCAGGCGAAAATGAAATAGTCACAACAGTTGAATAGGGCCGGGCTGCCGGGTGACTTTTGTGCAACGAATATAGCCCGGCACCTGTACATGGATTTTATTTATAATACACGCCTGTCAACTCAATTTTCATAACGCTTTTTTCATGAGGCCGGTCAACGTTTGCGCAGGTAAGGATGTTATAGCGGAGCGGTTCTTTTTTTTAACCAGGTTGACACATATGTACACATGAGGTACCGCGTCCCGGCAGCGATACCGTGTTTGATGCAGGCAATAATCTTCAACACTAAAAGCAAGGTATTATCAATGTAATTCAAATTACTTTTGCGTTGTAAATAACAGTATGCAAATATTTCAGCAACATATACGATTAAGGGAACGTAAAAGGGGCTTCCATTTAATTACCGCAGAGGTTTTGCAGGCCATACCGCAAATAAAAGATATTAAAGCGGGCATGTGCCAGGTGTTTATTCAGCATACGTCTGCTTCTTTAACCATTAACGAGAATGCAGACCCAACGGTGCGGCGGGATTTTGAAACTTACTTTAACAAGGCCGTGCCTGAAAACGACCCTGATTATATACACGATTATGAAGGCGCTGACGATATGCCTGCGCATTTAAAAGCAGCCATGCTGGGTTGTAGCGTGCTGGTACCTGTGCACAACGGCAGGCCTGCCTTTGGCACCTGGCAGGGCATCTATTTATGTGAGCACCGCAATGCGGGCGGGCCGAGGGATTTAGTGGTGACGGTTTGGGGGAGTAGGAATGGCGTCCCCTATGCAGCCCCTATCCCCTGATGGGGAAATGGATAAAGGTTGAATGGATGGGTAGCAACGATATATTTACAATTTGCCTGTCGCGCCCTGCCTTTCACGACTGACAAATAGCGATTCATGCTGCATTATTAACATGCCTGCTAAAAACGTTTTTTTACTTAGGGATACACATCCGATATTCGCAGTTAGATAATCTGACAGAATGGAATTGAATTTTGATAACACCGAAGTGGCGTTTGCATACAAAACCGATAAGGAGCTTAAAAGTGCCCGCTGGCTGTTTAAAACAATGGATTTTTCGTGGTTTGTGGCGGTAGGTACCCGGTTAACACCTTTTATAATGAAAACCGGCCTGCCTGTGCATGGCCTTATTCGCGCCACTATTTTTAAGCAATTTGTGGGTGGCGAAACACTTGAGCAAACGGCTGAAACTGCCGGTATACTTAGCCAGTACGGCGTTGATGTTATATTGGACTATGGTGTGGAAGGCAAAGAGGGCGAGGCCAATTTTGACCATGCAACCGAAGAATTTATTAAGGTTATTAACTATGCTGCCACACAAAAGAATATTCCGTTTATAAGTATAAAAGTTACCGGTTTTGCCCGGTTTGCCCTGTTAAATACACTAAACGATGCCCCGCGCCTGCGCAGCGGCATTCACGACCATGAAGAAGAAGTGGACGAGTGGGAGAGGGTGCGCGAACGTATGTACCGCATTTGCGAAGCTGCTGCCGAAAAGGGGATAGGGGTGCTGGTAGATGCCGAAGAAAGCTGGATACAAGACCCTGTGGACAGGCTTACCATGGAGATGATGGAGATATTTAATAAAGAAAAAGCTATTGTTTACAATACCATTCAACTGTATCGCCACGACAGGCTTCGTTTTTTAAAGATGAGCCACCAGATTGCCAAAAGCCAGGAGTTTATACTGGCAGTTAAGCTGGTACGCGGTGCTTACATGGAAAAGGAGAGGGACAGGGCCCAGCTAATGAACACCCCATCGCCTATACAGCAAAATAAATCGTTTACTGACGGTGATTATAACGAAGCGGTAACCTACTGTGTTGACAATATTGAAACCCTTGCATTTATAGTGGCCAGCCACAATGAATACAGCAACCTGTATGCCGCCGGCCAGCTTGACAGCAAAGGCATACCACACAATCACCCGCATGTTCATTTTTCACAGTTGTACGGCATGAGCGACAACATAACTTTTAATCTTGCCAAAGCGGGTTACTCCGTTAGCAAGTACCTGCCTTTTGGCCCCATACGCGAGGTGATACCTTACCTTATGCGCCGTGCACAGGAAAACAGCAGCATGAGTGGCCAAACCGGGCGTGAACTAACATTGATAAAGAGGGAGATTGAGCGAAGGAAGGGTAAGCGGAAGGCGGCAGCGGAAGAGTAATTGATAATTAATAATTAATAAAACAGCCTGCGGGTAACCGGCGGGCTGTTTTACTTTAAAATAAAAGTAATACATCCATTACATGAGATTATTACTTACACCTGTAATTGCAATTGGTATTGTTTTATGTGTTGTTGGCACCTCGCCCCAACCGCCGGCAGTTGTAAAAACAGATTCAGTTGCGGCCAACATTAAAATGTATACCCATGTATGGGACGAAATAATAAACAAGCGCAGGCTTGACCTGTTTAACAACTGAAACTTTACCAAAGACGTGGTGATGCATACCAACCCCGACAGCGTAAGCATAGACAGTGCAAGGGCTTATTATGCAAACTACCTTACAGGATTTTCTGATATTACTTTTACTATTGTTGATGTATTTGGCAAGGGCAATAAACTGGTAAAACACTGGAACTTTAAGGGTAAACACACCGGCTTGTTTTTCGGCATACCTGCTACAGGAAAAACAGTGAACGTAGATGGTGTTACACTGGTGCGTATGCAGGATGGCAAAATTGCCGAGGAGCGCGACTTTTTTGATAACCTTGAGCTTATACAGCAACAGGGTATAATACCGAGGTGAGAGGTGAAGGCTGCTTAGGCGTAGAGTGGTAATTAAAAATTAATAATGGGGGCTTGCTGGTGATAGCAGGCTTTTTTTGCGGCTACGCGAGTTTACGGTTGAAGGATGTGGAAAAAAATAATTTTAGATTTATGATGACGGAAACGGGGTTTTTATATTTATATAGAGGGCCGGCCTCAAACAAACCCTCCCTGGAGGGAGGGCGTTGCGGAGATTAACAGGTGATTGTTAGATTTTACCTATTGGAGTGCGAGTTGAATTTAGAAACGAAATTCAGGTCTTTGAAAGTGGGCATACAATGCAAATATTTGAAAGTCAATATTTTATGTAAAAAAACGATGTATCCAAATTCCTCCTTTTTCCTCCGTTTCGAACAGAAATCTGTCACAGTGGAGGAGTTTTGACGGGGCCGAAGTAGTTCCCCGCAGATTAATTGAATTGGGAAGATAGGAAAAGGTGCGAAATGTCGCCGGAATGAAGACCGCACTGCCAGGCAGGAGAGGGCACAGCTATCCTTGTCATCCAAATAATCCTTCCAAATCTACGTTCAGACAGCCACTTGAATTTGGAAAAGGGAATAAGGATTTGGCAAGCTTGTTAAATTGTAATGTATTTAAAGTCAAACAATTATGCTTAAAATGGGGTGCATTCAAATTCCTCCTTTTTCCTCCCCCAAAGTACTTTTTTGGAAGCTTTGGGTTATTTTAGGGTGCTTTGGCAGGCATGTGCCAACAGGTACAATAAGCACTACAGAGCCTCTAAGGGGAAAAAGGCTGCTGACCATTATAGAGGCAATTCAATCACGGGTGTTAAAATTTTGTTAACTACAACCTATAACCTTTTTCGTACGCTAATAGTTATACCTTTGAAACATGAAAGCAGATATTCTTAACAGCCACAACAATGCAGAGCCTACCAAAGCACAACTAGAAATTTTACAGGTGCTTTGGAAACATGGGCCAAGCACGGTGCGTTTTGTTAACGACCAGCTTAACCAGCAAAAGCAGGAAGCTTTAAGTTATACATCAACCCTTAAGCTTATGCAAATAATGCTTGAGAAAGAAATGGTGCGCAGGGATGAAAGCAATATGACACACGTTTATGCGGCGGTGCTGGAAGAACAAAAAACTAAACGTGTGGTGCTTGATAAATTTGTTGACAGTATGTACGAAGGGTCAGTTAAAAATCTGATGCTGGAACTGCTTGGCAACGAAAAAACAAGCAATAAAGACTGGGATAGCATAAAACAACTATTACAAAAACTGGATTAATACCAAAAACTGATTTGTATGAACTTTTTAACGGGTAAATTAGTACAGGCAATTTGTTGGACACTGCTGCACAGCCTGTGGCAGGGGCTGCTGCTGGCCATTGTTACAGGTGTGGTAATGGTATTATCTAAAAAATCAGGCTCAGCGCTGCGGTACAAATTATTATCAACCATATTTATTGCGTTTGTAGCTATAACCGGATTTACTTTCTATAAACAATTGCAGGCTGCCGGAGCCGTTGCGCCAACAGGCATAAACCTTGCAGCGCCATTAACGCATGTAACGCCGGCCGCGCCCGTTAATTTAAATAACTATAGTACGCCCGCAGTTGCAGTAAAAAATAACAACCTGCAGCATTATGTTAACGGTTTTGTGCGCTATTTTGATGAGCATGCATCGCTGTTTGTAACTATATGGTTCATTATTTTTATGGCGCAGTGCATAAAAATATTATCTGGCCTGGTGCATATACAACGCATACGCCATTACAAAACTAACCCTGCATCTGCTTTTTGGGTTGAAAGAATAGAGCAACTTGCTAAAAGGCTAAATATAAAAAAACATATACTGCTGCTTGAAAGCGCCATTATAAAAGTACCCGCTGTGGTGGGCTTTTTAAAGCCAACTATACTGGTGCCGCTGGGCTTAATAAATAACCTGTCTCAGGAAGAGGTGGAATCAATATTAATGCACGAACTGGCGCACATACGCCGTAAGGACTACCTGTTTAACCTGCTGCAATGTTTTATTGATATTATATTCTTTTTTAACCCCGCGGTATTATGGATATCATCGCTTATCCGCAACGAAAGAGAGAACTGCTGCGATGACATTGCCATTAGCGAAACAAAAAACAAAAAGCAATTTATACAGGCGCTGGTATCGTTCCATCAATATAATACCAGCGTTTCAAAATATGCTATGCCTTTTGCTGCCCGCAAGCACAAACTGGTTGACAGGGTAAAGCGTATAGTAAACAACAACAACAACACATTAAACCCCGGCGAAAAAATTGTACTTGTTGGCTGCCTTGTTGCCTTTGGCGTTGCATTTGTAACTATAAGCAACGGCCAAACTGACACTACTAAAAAGAAGGCACCACAAAGCACATCGTCAACACAAAATAAAACTGGCAGCAGCACCCAAAAAAGTGCTGGTACGCAAAAGCAGGTACAAAAAACCGCGCCTGCCGCTGAACAAAGTGCATCTAAAAACAGCGATGACGATAACAACGAAAATTATGGCAACTATACTGATTTGGGGTATAAGAACATTACTGTTGATCAGTTGATTGAATTAAGAAACCACGGAGTAAGTGAAGAGTTTTTGAAAGACCTTAATACTGCAGGGTATAAAAATATTCCGCTTAACAAAGCCATCGAGCTGAAAGACCATGGCGTTGATGTTGACTTTATTAACAGCATAAATGCTGCCGGTTATAAAAGCCTTTCGTTAAATGATTTTATTGAGCTGAAAGACCACGGTATTAATACTGAATATATTAATGAAATGGCCAGCCTGGGTTACAAAAACCTGTCGCTTGATAAGTTGACCGAGTTACGCGATCATGGTGTGAATACAGAATTTTTTAGCGAGATGAATAAACTGGGCTACAAAAATTTATCTCTTGACAAAGCTATTGAACTAAAAGACCAGGGCATAAGTGTTGGTTTTATGAACGAGCTGGTAGCAGCAGGCTTTAAAAATGTAACGCCGGATGAAGCTATTGAAGTAAGAGGCCATGGTATTGATGCCAATTATATAAACAGCTTTAAGCAGGCTGGTTATAATGATGTTACTATTGATAAGCTGATTGAGCTAAAAGACCATGGTGTAACTGTTGCATTTATAAACGAGTTGCGCAAACAGGGTGTAACCAACCTTACGCTTGACCAGGCAATTGAATATAAAAACCAGGGTTTTGATGCCGGCTATCTCGCAACGCTGCGCAATGCCGGCTACAGCAACATTACAGTTGATAAGGCAATGGAACTGAAGGACCATGGTATTAGTATTGAATATATAAACAGCTTTAAAAAATATGGCTTTACCAATATTGCCGTTGATAAATTAATTGAACTGAAAGACCATGGCGTTTCAACCAGCTTTATTGAAAAAATGAAGGTTAAAACAGGGTCAACTTTTACACTTGACGAGTATATAAAGCTGAAAGACAGCGGCTTTGATGGCAAATAGACCTGCAAAAGCAAGCGCGTTTTAAGGGTGTTATAAAATATGCACACATAAACTTTTTTTCGTACCGGCCGGGCGAAAGGGATCTTAATACAGCACAGAGAGATAATTAACCACCACATTGTTAACGGGTATAGTATGCTTATGTTATTCATTTGAATAGCGCGGCTTCTTTTTGCCCCTTCTAAATAACTAAACAAAAAAAAATCTTTATGAAAAGGTTCTTTATTACCTCGCTATCACTCGCTATGCTGATCGGTGGTACAAGCTGCAGCAGTTATGCACAAAAACCAAAAGATACTAAACAGTCAGAAAGAAATGAATGGCTGTATTCGCGCCAGCGCGGCGAGCCGGGCACATGGAAAGCCTACACTTACACCGATAAGATATACTTTAATTTTACCGGCTTTGACTGGAATACCGGCAGAACATTTGATAAAAGCGATTTCCCCAATCTTCCGAACGGCGAAGGCACGTTCAGTTTAACCAGGGAGAGTGGCACTGTAACCTTTACAGGCAGTTTTGATGGCACCAAAGGCATGGGCACTTATAAGTTTGCCGGTAATGATGGTTTTAAAACTTACCTGCAGGGCTTAGGCTATAAGGGCCTTAACGAAGAGTTGATGCTGCATATATTTTTTACAGACATAAATAAAGCCTACTTCGATTATTTAAAAGCAAATGGTTACGCAACGGTATCGAACACAGAATTGAGAGACCTTGCTGAACAGGATATGAACCGCAAGGAATTACAGGATTATTTTGACCTGTTTAAGAGGGAAAATTATACCGGTGTATCGCTAAGCAGGATAATTGAATTGAGAGAACATGGTGTAGATGCCGACTTTATACAAAGTTTTCGCGATGCAGGATTTAAAAGTATGTCGCTTGAGCGCGCGCAGGAGTTACGCGACCACGGCGTAGATGTTGATTATGTAAACGGGTTTAAGAAGGCAGGCTATGGAGATATAAGCCTTGAGAAAGCACAGGAGCTTCGCGACCATGGTGTTGACCTTGATTACATACATGAAATAAAAGAAGCTGGTTTTCCTGATGTATCACTTGACCGTGTGCAGGAACTGCGCGACCACGGTGTTGACGGCGATTATATTAAAGAGATCAAAAACTCAGGTTTGAAAGATGTAACGCTGGAGCATATACAGGAACTGCGTGACCACGGTGTAGATGTTGATTTTGTAAAAAGCTTTAGCGACATGGGCTTTAAAAATGTGTCGGTAGATAAGGCGCAGGAACTTCGCGACCATGGAGTAAGTACTGATTTTATAAAAGGTTTTATTAAATTGGGGTATAAAAATATTACGCTTGATGAAGCGAGGGATTTGCGCGACCATGGTATTGACCCTGATTTTGTAAAAGAGTTTGCCGATGAAGGGTTTAAAGATGTTACCCTTGAAAAAGCAACAGAACTGCGTGACCATGATGTAACACCATCATTCATTAAAAAGATGAAGCAAAAAGGCTTTAACAACCTTAGCCTGGCAGACTATATGAAGCTGAGGGATGGAGGGTGGTAGACGCCCCTATACCCTAAAAGGGGGTAAGAATCCCATTGCGGTTTTGGGTATAATGCAAACCACAACTAACCATTATACAAACAAATCCCCGCAAACTGTTTGCTTTTAACGGCAGGCAGTTTTGCGGGGATATTTTTTTTGGGTGAACAATATGTGTGTATGACCGTTGTTATAAACAGGTAATTAAAGAAGTTGTAATTTTATAGGCACAAAGGCTTTAAATGTAAAACACATGGCGTTTATAGATTATTACCAAACATTAGGCGTAAGCAAAACGGCAACAGAAGATGACATAAAAAAAGCGTACAGAAAGCTGGCCCGCAAATATCATCCTGATGTTAACCCCAACGATAAGGAGGCGCATAAAAAATTCCAGGAGATAAACGAGGCGAATGAGGTGCTAAGCGACCCTGAGAAACGCAAGAAATACGATGCCTATGGTGAACACTGGCAGCATGGTGAAGAATACGAAAAAGCACGGCGCGCACAACAATCGCAGCAAGGGCAGGGTTTTGAGGGCTTTGGTGGTGGCGGTTATACTTATTCAGGCGGCGGGGACGAGGACGACAGGTTCTCTGACTTCTTCTCATCGCTGTTTGGCGATATGGGCGGCAGAAAAAGCAGGGGCGGAGGCGGCGCCTCAAGTGCGGCTTTTCGCGGGCAGGATTATAACGCCGAGTTACGCCTGAACCTTATGGATGTTTATGCCACACACCAGCAAACCTTAACTGTTAACGGCAAAAACATACGTATTACCATACCTGCCGGTGTTGAAGATGGCCAGGTAATACGCTTAAAAGGGCACGGCGCACCAGGTGCAAACAACGGCCCTGCCGGAGACCTTTATATAACCTTTGTTATTACCAACAATACCCGCTTTAAGCGTGTTGGCAATGATGTTTATGCGGGTGCTGACATAGATTTTTACGTTGCAGTACTTGGCGGAGAAGTAACGGTTGACACCCTTAGCGGTAAAGTAAAACTTAAGGTTGCGCCAGGCACACAAAATGGCGCAAAAACAAGGCTGAAAGGCAAGGGCTTTCCCGTTTATAAGAAGGAAGGCGAATTTGGCGACCTGTATATAACTTATAACATACAGATACCTACCAACCTTACTGAGCAGCAAAAAGATTTGTTTACCCAACTGTCAAAATTATAACGTTATGCATGCGCAATTAATAAAAGCTGAAGTATTTTGTACCCATTACCATGCAGAGGTTGGTTTTATACACACCCTGCATGATAGTGGTTTAATAGAGCTTGTTATTGTTGACGATACGCCTTTTATACAGGAAGATGAACTGCACAAATTAGAAAAAATAGTGCGTATGCATTACGAACTGCATATAAATGTTGAAGGCATTGAAACTGTTATAAACCTGCTTGATAAAATTGAGGATATGCAACAGCAGATGAATATTCTTCGCAACAGGCTTGGTTTGTACGAGGAAAGCTATTGACCCGGTGTTACCAATTCCTGCGGTGCAAGTTTCTACGATGCCTTCAGGGCTGATTTTTTATGGCTGGTATCGGCCAGGTCCCTGCTCATTTTTTGCATCTTATTTAATTTACTTTCAAGGTAAAGTATTTGGGCGTGGTTGCCCAGCATCTTGTTTTCAAGCTTAAGCATTGCTTTTTTCTGCCTGTTATTAATATATACCCTAAGGGCAAAACCAATTGACAGGCCTGCAACCGCACTTATGAGCATAGGATAAAGAGAAAAAACATCTTTTAGCAATTGGCCCAGTGTGTGTATCATATTGTACTTTTTAAAGGTGTGTATGCTTTTTAAGTAAATACGCAACACCCTTAAAAAGGTTTATTACTTTATTAAATTATTGTAAACCCGTTGCCGCTTATTTATAAATGGGCGCAAAACCGCTCAACTTTAAATTACAAGCAAATGTATTATGGCCTTCTTAAAGTAAGCCCGCCAATCCCCGGCAGTATCAACTTTAAACCGCAAATTTTAAACTTTAAACTTTCTTCCAGCCCCATTGTAAAAAATCGGGCAATGCGCGGCCCCAGGTAGGCACATCGTGCCTGCCGTCGGCTAATTCCAAATAGCGCAGCCGGCTATCATCATAACCAAGATTTTTTAATTCGTTTATTAAGTCAAGCGTATCATCAATGCTGTCAATAATGCCGTTGTTGTTACGGTCTTCGCTTTCATCCATAGCCCCGCATTGAAAGAAGAAGGAAAGCCATGGGTAATATTGCCCCCCCCGTATTTGCCGGTGCATTATTTTATCAGTATCATCATTATAACCATCATCGTAATCTTTGCTTCTCCACCATAAGGAGCCGCTAAATACACCTGCCTTGCTAAATTGTTCAGGGTGGTTCCAAACAATATCAAGTGCGCTTAACGCACCCAGCGAAAAACCTGCAAACGATTTTTCTTTGAACGATGTTATTTTATACGTCTCATGAATGTACGGTAAAAGCTCCTCAAAAATAAATCGCGTATATAACCCCGCTTTCGCGCCGCGTCCTTTAAAATCAGGTTCATTTTCGGTGCCATATTCCATCCTTCTTTCAGGCCCGCAATAAATGCCAACGCAAATAACCGGTTTAATGGCTCCATTAGTTACAAGGCCGTCCAGCATTTCATCAAAAGGCATCCTGGGCAGGTCCTGCCCGTCGTTAATTAATATAAGCTCCAGTTCTTCAGGGTGGGAAATATTTAAAGGCAGGTATGCATCAATAGTTACCTCTCTTTCCAAAAAGGCAGATTCAATAATAGTTTGTTCAACCAAAATGTTTTTCAGGGTAGTCGTTTTCTCTTCAGCCATATCGCCAAAAATAGTAAAACCGCTGTAGCTGCAAGCAAATACTGGCAGTTTTTAATTTTTTCGTTATATCAAATATGTTATCTAAATTGGGTGCACAACTTTTGTAAAGCACTGTTGTAGTGCATACTGCAAATAAATTGATATGCACATCAACTAAAAACAAAAACCTTACGTATGAAAAAAATCGGTGTTTTATTCGGGCAGGAAAGAACTTTTCCGCAGGCTTTTATTGAAAGGGTTAACAGTAAAAATGTTGACGGCATTACTGCCGAAGCTGTGCATATTGATAAAGTAATGCAGGGCGAACCAACAGAGTATGCTGTTATATTTGACCGTATAAGCCAGGATGTGCCCTTTTACCGCGCCTATCTAAAAAATGCAGCCTTGTGTGGCACCACGGTTATTAATAACCCGTTTTGGTGGAGCGCCGACGAAAAGTTTTTTAATAACTGTCTGGCCACCAAAATTGAGGTACCAGTGCCCAAAACGGTTATACTGCCAAGCCGCGACCTGCCAACTGACACGTCTGATAAATCGTTCAGCAACCTTGCCTATCCCTTAGACTGGAAAAATATTTTTGACTACGTAGGTTTCCCCGCATACATGAAGCCTTTTGCGGGCGGTGGCTGGAAAAATGTTTACAGGCTTGAAAGCGCTGAAGATTTTTTTGATAAGCATGCTGAAACGGGCCAGTTGGTAATGCTGTTGCAGGAGGAGATTGTGTTTACTGAATATTACCGCTGCTATTGCATTGGCGGCAAGTATGTGCGTATAATGCCTTACGAGCCACGCAACCCGCACCACCTGCGTTATGTTGCCAGCTTTTCACCAACAGAAGAAAGGCTTAAGCAAATGGAGGATATTGTACTGCGTATAAACAAGTTTTTGGGCTACGACTTTAATACGGTTGAGTTAGCGGTGCGTGACGGCGTACCTTATGCTATCGACTTCTGCAACCCTGCCCCTGACGCTGACCTTAAAAGCGTAGGTGAAGAAAACTTTGCATGGGTGGTGGAAACAGCAGCAAACTATGCTATTGAAAAAGCGCAGTCGCATGAACCCGCTAAGGACAATCTTACATGGGGTGAATATGTAAAGAGGGGCGCAGCAAAAACGCCACTTTATTAAGCACGAATTACTAAGTTGGAAGTACGAAGTAATAAAGGTGCCAGGTTGTAAAGAACATTTAAGCTTTTGAACAATCAAACTTTCAAACTTTTTCAACGCCTATGTTTACTACGATGGATGATGAGGGTAATGTGTTGCTGGTGGAAGAGCCATCCGCGGATTATGGGTACACCTATGCTGATTATCTTACCTGGAAATTTGAGGAAAGGCTGGAACTTTTTAGGGGAAAGATATTTAAGATGGCAGGTGCTAATACCAAACATCAGTTGGTGGCTGGAAAATTACATTTACGTATCGCTTCCTTTCTTGAAAGAAAACCGTGCAAGGTTTTTATGCCACCTTACGATGTGAGATTGCCAGTCCAAAACAAGAAAAAGGATAGTGAAATAACAACCGTTGTGCAGCCCGACCTATGTATTGTCTGTGACTCTTCTAAAATTGAGCCCAGCGGTGTTATTGGCGCACCTGATTTTGTGATTGAAATTCTTTCACCGGGCAACCCTGTGAAGGAAATGAGATTGAAGTATGGGTTATATGAAGAAGCTGGTGTAGGAGAATATTGCATAATAAACACAGAAGAAGAAAATATTATATCTTATCGTTTAAACAGCGCCGGGCAGTTTGAGGTTTATAAAATATTGATAGCGGGTGATGTAGTAAACCTGCGTGCCGTACCTGGCCTGCAAATAAACATTGCTGACATATTCGATAATTAGTTAGGAAGATTTGAAATGCTTAAACATTTCAAATTTTCAAATTCACAAATTTTCAAATTAAGTAAATGGCAAATATTAGTTACAAACATTTTACACTTGGGGTTGAGGAGGAGTACATGGTGCTTGACCCGCATACCCGTGAGCTTAAAAGCCACGAACAAAAAATTGTAATTGAAGGACAGAAAATAATAAAAGACAAAGTAAAGGCTGAAATGCACCAGGCCGTTGTGGAAGTTGGCACAGACATTTGCCAGAATATTGACGAGGCCTATAAAGATGTTGCTACACTGCGCAAAACCATATCGCATATCGCAGGCGACCTTGGCTTGTGGATAGCAGCCTCAGGCACGCACCCCTTTAGCCATTGGGAGCGCCAGCTTATTACCGACCATGTACGGTACAACGAAATTGTGAACGAACTACAGGAAGCTGCCCGCAGCAACTTAATTTTTGGGCTGCACGTGCATGTAGGAATGGAAGACCGTAAGATGGCCATACACATAGCCAACTCGGCCCGCTACTTTTTACCGCATGTGTACGCATTAAGTACAAACTCGCCTTTTTGGGAAGGCAGAAAAACCGGGTACAAATCGTTCCGTACAAAAGTGTTTGATAAATTTCCGCGCACGGGCATACCAGATAGTTTCGACAGTATTGAAGCGTATGATAATTACGTTAACCTGCTTATAAAAACAAACTGTATTGACAATGCTAAAAAAATATGGTGGGACCTGCGTGTACATCCGTTTTTTAATACTGTTGAATTTAGGATATGCGATGTGCCGATGACCATTGAAGAAACAATAGCTATTGCGGCATTGTTTCAGGCCATTTGTGCCAAACTGTACAAACTGCGCAGCCAAAACATGAATTTTATTATGTACCACCGTGCTTTGCTTAATGAGAATAAATGGCGTGCAGGCCGTTATGGTATTGATGGCAGCCTGATAGATTTTGGTAAGGAAAGCGAAGTAAACACACGTGTACTGATATATGAGTTGCTTGACTTTGTTGATGATGTAGTTGACCAATTGGGTAGCCGGCATGCTATAAACCTGGTACATAAAATATTAGAACAAGGTACCGGTGCAGACAGGCAACTGGCTGTGTTTGAAAAAACGCAAAGCCTGCCGGACGTAGTTGATTTTATTCATAGCCAGTTTTTGGTTTAAGTCAGTAAGTCAGAAAGTGATTTGTCACCAGGTCAATAAGGGGTGGCATCTTTTCAAAAAGTTGGCACCCTTTTTCTTGTCCAAAAACTTGTAGCCCTAAAATCTTTTTTATTTTTTATATAAAATTTACAATTCTTTATATTATTGTTGATTAATTTAGCCACGGGATATAAAAATATTATAAATAAATGCCGTTTTTAAAGTTCGCTTTACCAAACTAAAAATCACAATAGTGTTTAAGAAAGGGATTGGATATTTATTATTATGCAGTTTTTTAAACGTGCTTACAACGCTTCCTGCAAAGTGCTGCGAAGGCAGTTTGCCAATACACGCGCGTAACAACAAATCTGCCGCCCATTCATTTACCGTATTACAATACCTGTTTGATGCTTTAAACGATGAGTGTACCGGTAATAATACCAGTGAAGATTTTCATTGCAGCGTTTTTAACGAGGCCTGCAGGCATACAACGGTTCAATCAACAAAGTTTCTTTCCGGGTCGGGCAAAGCCCTTGGCGTTAAGCCGGCAGTTGCCCTTATAAACTATACGGGACATAATACACGCAAATTTCCGCTTCCTCCGCACCACCATTTTCTATTTCGGTTAACGCCTTTTTAGCTTCTTCTTTTACAAGCTTCTTTTCATTTTCAAACACGAAGCGCGTTACGATTGCAACATCGTCACATGTATATAAGTATATGTGTACGGCAGTGTTTGCACTGCGAAGCCTTATCCACGTAATACCACCACCATTGTTTGTTGCTAAAATAAAATGTAAAGCTTAACAATTTTACCGGTAAATATTTTCTGTCTGCCAGCATCGCTTTTGTTCCGCATTATGCATAAAAAGGGGCAGTGGATGGAACTAAACTTTCATTTGGTTTACATGTTGAGGGATTATTTTTGCGGCGCCTTTCCAGGCGCTGCACTGTTTTAAGGGTGTTGTACTAATAGCGGAACATCTTCCAGCCGCACGAATGAATAGCCGAGCGATTTTAACTGTGGAATTAATATTTTAACCATTTCGAAGGTGCGGTTGTTCGCCTTAATAACGTCATGATCTGTGGTTGAGTCGTGCATAACAACTATGCCACGGCCAACCTGCTGTATGCCCTGTAAATAAGCCTCAGCGCAGTTTTCAGGCGTATCTGCGTTTAACCAAAATTGCCAGTCATTCTCATTTATATCCCAGCCAATGGGGCCGGTATAGTTTATATCACTTTTAAGTGATGTATTTAATATGGTTGCCACATTTTTACTCCAGTCTCCATAAGGCGCCCTGAAAAAAATATTTTTCGAAGGGTTAGATGCGCTGATAAGTGCCTCTGTTCTTTCAATTTCAGTTAGTGCTGTTTCGCCCGGGTTAAATGTTTCCGGTTTAAGAAAGTTTGGGTGATAATAGGTGTGATTGCCAATTGTATGCCCCATAGCCAACACCTGTTGTGCAAGGTGCGGGTATTGCGCAAGATGTTTACCCGTCATAAAAAAGGTGGCGTGTATGCCTTCCGCAACAAGGTATTCAGCCAGCCGTATGGTTTTGGGGCCGGGGCCGTTACCATAGATTTCGCCGGGGCCGTCATCAAATGTAAGGCATAATGTTTTGTGCGGTAATGCGCTGCCGTTAAGGTTATATTCTGCAAACATGTTGGTACTGTTGATTTAGAGATTCCGGGATCTTGAGATTTGTTTTGAATTGTATCGTCCTAAAAAAAGTTTACACTTTTTATGGCTAATCCTGGCCGTTGTTTACAAAAGTAGATAAGAAGCCTGGAATCCCCGCCATCAGCGTCATCTGTGCATTAATAAAGTGCCAAACCAAGGCTGTTCTTGTTAGTTTCAACAAATGGAGGCTTTGGAAGGTTGCAGGCCTGGAATAAAAAATGCAATGCTGACGTTTCCGCCGGCATTGGATATAAGGTTAAGTGTTATTATTTCAGCCGGCAATTCAAGCTGCCTGTAAGCAGACAAGCCTGAAATTGGAAAGGGTACCGTGGCATTACTGCCCTACTAAAAACACAGCATTGCTGAACAACAGTTTTCCGTTTTGCCAAAACAGCCTGAACAGCACATCATCTGCAAAGAATACTACGTTGCCGCGACCATAATCAGTTGTGCCGATGATGAGCCCATTTTTTAACGATGGTTTTAGTTTGTTGCCTACAAAGCCTGAGGTGTAAGCAGATTGTTTTATAACGCCAACGTTCCAGCCGTCTTTTAAAAACTGGTAAATTTTGCCGTCTTGTTTTAGCGTGTAGTAGTTGTTGGGGTAGCCAAATGCAAGCGGGTGGGTATTGTCAAGCTCCACCTTGTAAATAGCGCCGGGTATGCTTTCGGTAATATCGTTTGTGTTCCTGTCGCCGTATTTTTTCAGGGCAGTATAATCACTGTCGCCTTTGCTTTTACTGTCGTCGCTGCTGTCTTCTTTTAGCTTCAGTCCAAAGTCGCCTGAAGTAAGCTGTTCAGCGCCGCCTTCCATGCCAATTACTTTGCCACCGGCTTTTACAAAGTCCTGCAGTTTTTCCATGCCGGACTTACTGTCAAGCGCCTGGTAGCCACCGTCGGGCAAAATGATAACGTCGTAGGCAGATAGGTTTAACCTTGACAGGTTCTCGGTGTTCAGCAGCGTGATGGGGTAGTGCAGGGTTTGATCAAAAAAGCTCCATACTTCGCCGGCCCCGTTAGATGATACCTGCGTACCGGTGAACAAGGCAACTTTAGGTGCATGTATGTAACGAATGTCGCTGCTGCCAAAATCGGCGCCTTTTTCCATAAAGCCGCTGGCAACAACTTCGGCCTGTACGTTAAACTGTTTGCAGCCGGTGTTTACAATAGTGTTCCAGTCGGCAACATTGCTGCCTTTAAGTATAATAAGCGTGCCCCTGTCGAACACCTTGCCGTTGTAGGTGAAAGGTTTTAACGAGTAGCGCACACGCACTTTATTTTGCAGCAGGTAAGCTAACAGCTTTGCATCGTTAAAAGACGTGTAGGGTATCAACAAGCCATAGGGCGACTGCACATCGTTTATAGCAGGTGATGCATTGTAAGGGCCGATATCAAGCTTTTCCTTCACCTCGTAACCGGTAACGCCATATACGTAAGGAATGCTCCATGCAGTAATGTCGTACGTGGCAGAGTCAGACATATAGCTCTTTGGCTCAAACAATACTTTTGCCAGCTTGCCTTTTGCCTGGTTGGTAGTAACAGCAAGCTGGTAGCCTTCATCGGCATACGCCTCATCCTTACCGGTAGCGTAGTTAATGCCCCTGAAGCTTTTAGCCGTGGTGGTGCCATACTCAATGCTGTTGGCCTGCATCAGGTCTGCAACGGCCTGCAGCTTGTTAGGGTCTTTGCTGGTAAGTACAAAGGTTTTGTACTCAAAGCCAACACCGCTGCGGTTGTCGTCAAAAAACTTCTTGTATTCTGTTACCAGTTGCGCCGCATTTTTTGATGCCAGCTCAATGGTTGACATACCGGTGGTGAAGTGATGTAATGCTCTTTGAACTAATGTTAAGGTATCGTCGTCCCGTGTTTTTACGGCGAGGCCTGCGCCTATGCCGCCCTGTTCAAACGTCATGCCTATGCCGCCACTATAAATAGGGTAGGTGTCGCCGTAAGAAGGGTAGAAAAGGTCAAACTCTTCTTTCGTGAAGAACAGCCAGCCGTTCTGGTCAAAATATTTAGCGTTGTTCTTGCCTATCTGCACCTGGAAGTCGCGCTGCCATTTGGTAATTACTTCGTGGTAAGGCTCAGCAGCAGGGGCAAAATAATAAGGGGCGTTATAACCCTGTTCGTGGTAGTCAACATGTACCTGCGGCATCCATTGATTGTATAGTTTTAAACGCTGCTGTGTCTCTTTTTGTGTTTGCCAGGCCCAATCGCGGTTAAGGTCAAAATTATAGTGGTTGCTTCTGCCGCCGGGCCAGGGTTCGTTATGTTCCCTGCTTTGTATATCGGGGTTGTAGTTAACGCCAACGGCGCTATTATAAAAGTTAACGTAACGGTCACGCCCGTCGGGGTTTATACAGGGGTCAATTATTATAACAGTGTTTTTAAGGTAATCCTTTGTAATTGTATTTGAAGGGTCAACCAGTGCAAACAAAGTAAGCATTGATGCTTCAGATGATGCAGGCTCGTTACCATGCACATTGTAGCTAAGCCAAACAATTACCGGTGCGCCATCAACTACAGGGGCCATCTTGTCCCGCGTCATGCCAGCCATGCGCAGGTTGTTAAGCCTTATGGCATCCAGCTTTTGCAGGTTTTCGGGCATAGCTATGTAGGCAACTTCAAGGTCGCGGCCTTCATAGGTTTCGCCGTACTTTTCAATCTTTACCATGTTGGGCACAGCATCAGCTACGGTTTTAAAATAGCTAAGCAATTTCCAATGCGGGGTAAAACGGGTGCCTACTTTATAACCAAGAAACTGTTCAGGCGAAGGCACGGTTTGCGCATACGCTGTAAAACTTATAATAACGGCCAATGATGCTACAAGGACTTTTCTCATAGAATTAATTAAGAAGTGGTGAAAATATTGAAAGATAGCCTTGCCGCCAAAAATAGACGAATAGCTGACCACGATTTTGCCTTATTTTTCTGATTGACCTGGTAAGGAGGTTTTATTTATTGTGCCGGAAAATAAAAGTGCCTTAGAGCTTTTAAAAACCTTAAAGGCCTGCTTATAATCGAATGGTTTAAAGTTCGAATATAATGTAAGGCAAAGGAGGTTACTTTACATCCTTAATTACGTTCCACATTTGTTCGGCTACCAGTTGATTGCCTTTATCGTTAAGGTGAACGCCATCAACAGTTAATATACCACGGTCAACATTGGTGGGGTTGTTTGCCAGGTTATAGTCTAATAAAAACTTGCGCAGGTCGATCAGCGGCACTTTTTCATCAGCGGCAACATGGCGAATAATGTTGCAGTATTTGTTAAGGTCGCCATCCTGCACGTTGCTAAAGTCAGTTTTCTCGCCAATGGCAGCAGGTGTACAAATAACAACTTTTGCATTGTTGGCCTGCAGTTTGTGAATGATGGCGCGGTAAAATTTTTCAAACTTGTCAGGGTCGGTACCGGTGCCGTACATGCTTTTGTGCCATACATCGTTAACGCCAACAAAGATGACAACAATGTCAGGAGACTTTGCAATAACATCGCTGTCCATGCGCAGGTACAGGTCATATATCTTATTGCCGCCAATGCCGGCGCCCATAAGCGCGTAATTGGTAATGCCCTGTTGTTGCAGCATGTTTTGCATAACGGTTATATAGCCTTTTGGCGCAACGCCGGCCTGTGTGATGCTGTCGCCAAAGAACACCACTTTTTTCTTTTTATCGGCGCGTACAAAAGATGCTAAAACAAGCAATGCTACAAATGCGGTGAAGATGAGTATTTTATTCATTTTATTGAGTTGACAGATGACAGATGACTGTTGACAGTGTGTGAAGCGGAAAATATGAAATTTTCAGTCCTCAGTTAGGGTGTCCGAAGTGTCGTACTAATTTTTTACTTGAACATTGAATGTTGAATATTGCATGTTACATATTGCTTATTGAGTTTTGTTTTAGTATCCGCACAGTTCTTTGAATGCTATGCCCTATACCAGCAGCTTCGGCCTTTCTCTATACACTTTCCATATAAACTCACCAAAGATTGTGTTGGCCCATGCAAACCATTTGCGGGTAAATTTGGTTGGGTCGTCTTTATGGAAAGACTCGTGCATAAAGCCAGTACCTGCGTGGGTTGTTTGCAGCATATTGATGCAACGCTTTATTTCTGCATCATCAGTTGAGGTAAGGCCACGCATAATGATGCTTAACGGCCAAATCATATCAGCGCCTGCATGCGGCCCGCCGATACCTTCAGCCGCTTTGCCTTTAAAGAAGAAGGGGTTGTCTGAAGAAAGAACAAACCTGCGCGTGTTAGGATAAATTGCAGGGCCGCCTGCTGCATACTTATAATCATCAATGCTGATGGCTGTGTTTAGCAGGTAAGGCAGAGATAATAAAGATGGCACATTGGCATCATCCATAAGGTTATAGCTGCCAAAACCATTTACCTCGTAAGCATACATGTTGCCGTATGCTTTGTTGGCAACAATACTGTTTTGCTTCAAGGCTTCGAACAACTGTTTGCGGAAAGCATTTATCTCTGTTTCAAACGCTTCATGGCCTTTTAATTCAGCCAGCATTTTGCTCACATTTTCCAGTGATACCAATGCAAACCAGTTACTTGGTATTAAATACGGAAATATCGTTGCATCATCACTCGGCCTGAACATGCTGCATATAAGCCCGTTTGGTTTTACAGGATAGCCATAACCGCTAAGCGGCACGCCATCTGTAGCCCACGACGTGTTGCGCTGAAAGCTGTAAGGCCCTTTGTCAGTAAAGCGCTGTTGCTCTTTGAAAGTTTTTACAACCAGCTTCATTGCTTCCAGCCATTGGTCGTCAAACACTGTTGTGTCGCCGGTTTCTTTCCAGTAGCCATAGCTTAAACGAATGGGATAGCAAAGGCTGTCTATCTCCCATTTGCGTTCGTGTATGCCCGGCTTCATATCAGTATCATCTGTTTTCTTCCACTCGCTTACCTTGTTCTCGTCTTTATAAAAAGCGTTGGCGTAGGGGTCTTTCAAAATACAATTAACCTGGCGGTTAATAACCCCTTTTATTAGTTGTTGCAGGTCTTTATCTTCTTTGCACAATGGCACATATGGCCACACCTGTGCACTGCTGTCGCGCAGCCACATGGCATCAATATCGCCGGTAATAACATAAGTGTCGGGCTTGCCGTTGATCATTTCAAAATCAACAGTGGTATCTAAGGTATTGGGAAAACTATTGCCGAACATCCAGGCAATTTCTTTGTTGCCTGTGTTTTTTTGTACTTCGGCAATTACTTTTTCAACGGCTGCACTTTTAAACTTACGCTGCCCTTCTGCAATGCGCACTACGGGAAAATCTGCAATGCCCTTATTGCCTGCTTTTGCATATTTGCTCAGTGTAATGGCCGCGCCGGCCAGAGTTGCGTTTTGTATAAATTTTCGTCTTTGCATAAACCCCTGCCCCTAAAGGGGCGTCTTTAACTGGTTAAAATTTATTCTGCTGGCTATTTATTCAGGCATAAGGTTGTCTACTCCATTCAGTCCCCCTTTAGGGGCGGAGGGGTTCACTTCTCCTGCCACACTTTAAAATAATCCACCAAAAACTCGCTTGGCAACACTTTATCGTCTATTTGGTTTTTTACAAAATCGCCGCCAAGGGCCATGTTCAATATAAAGTAAAACTTATCGTTAAAAGGGTAGGGCACACCTGGCTTATCTGTAACATCACTTTTAGTAACCTCGTGGTATTTTTTACCATCCACATACCAGTCAATAGTATCTTTCTTCCATTCAATACCATAAGTGTGAAAATCATCGCCCCAACCTTTGGGTACCTCATGTTCAGTTAGAGCGCCCTTCCACCTGTTGTATGGTGGTGCAGGGCCAAAGTGGCCGGTACCATATAATGTATCAGGATATTGACCTTTGGTTTCCATAATGTCTATCTCGCCACTTAAGGGCCAGCCACCATATTTTTCATCGGTGCTCATCATCCATATAGCAGGCCACAGGCCTGTGCCCACAGGTATTTTAGCGCGAATCTCCATTTTGCCAAAAGTAAAGCCCACTTTATGGCGCGTGGTTAGCCGTGCAGAAGTATAATGGCGGGTGCGGTAATCTTCCTTAAGGCCGCGTATGTGCAGCATGCCGCCTTTTACATAGGCATTGGTATCCCGGTTGGTATAATATTGCAACTCATGGTTGCCTCCGCCTTCATCGTTCACTTCATGGTTCCAGGTAGTGGTATCAAGGTGGTTGCCCTTAAAATCTTCTGTCCACACAAGCTTCCATTTGCTTTTTTCAGTTTGGGCCTGTGCAAAAGTGCAGGCAATAATAGCGGCTATGGCAGGCAAAAGTTTGGCAATACGCATATAAAACTGGGTGTTGTAATTTGAATTTGCAATATAAACACTTTATGTTCAATTATTTATTCGGGAATTTTGGCCTTTAAGGATAAATAATTTTGGCAGGTTTTTGCTGCACCCCTATTTTTGCAGCCCAATCGGAAAAACTGGTTGGGGGAATTGCCCGATAGTATAGTGGTAGTACGACAGATTTTGGTTCTGTACGCCTAGGTTCGAGTCCTGGTCGGGCAACTATAGGGAGGGTTTGAAAAGAAGCCCGCTGATATTCAAAATTTTCCAGCCGCTCAGTCTCACGATTTGAGCGGCTTTTTTTTGTTGATATGGATCATGATGATTAAAAGTGTTTGGAAGAAGGATAAGGAAGCTATGCCTCTATCTTATCAGCTAATAAATTAAGTAACATGTTATCCAGTCCGCCGGGGTTTTGACAGATATGTAAACATTGTTGCGTATCCGGCTCGAAACTGGCCACATTAACACCATTCTCAAACACCTTGTATTTACAGTGCCTCTTGTTGTGATGCGGGTAATCAGCCACCTGGAAATGATGCACGGCCTTGTTATGCGTAATGGTTATCTTATTATTTTCCATGCAATTATAACCCCATTAACTGCTTTTTGGTTATTACCCGGCCAGGTATAGGGCTTCCCCAAATCAAAAAGCATTACATTGTAAACGAAAGGGTTATTTTCTTTCTTAAATAATGCCTTTTTAGATGAAAAGATATTTCCCGTTTTTAATAAAATATAAAAAAGCCTTGTGGCTGGCACCCTTGCTGGTTGTGATAGATGTTGTGTGCGAAATTGTGCAGCCGGAACTAATGTCGAAGATTGTGGATAATGGTGTAAGGCAAAAAAGCCTTTCCTATATCCTGCACACGGGCGGCGTTATGGTTGGTTTATCTTTGGTTGCCATTGCTGCAAATGTGGGCAATATTTACTTCTCTTCCCAGGCCTCGGTCGGGTTTGCGGCTGAATTGCGAAAAGGGCTTTTCAAAAAGATACAGTCGTTTTCATTTTCTAATATAGATCAATTCAGTTCTGCTTCACTGGTTACACGCATTACCAACGATGTTAATATTTTACAGGATGTAATTGTAATGCTGCTGCGGCTGCTTATACGCGCGCCACTGATGCTGGTGTTTGCTGTTGTTATAGCAGTGCGCATCAATACAAGCCTTGCATCCGTTATTGTGGTAGCCATACCCATATTGGCGATAAGTATGTATATAATACTGGGTAAGGGCTTGCCTTTTTTTGAAAAGATGCAGCAAAGGCTTGATAAGTTAAATGCCGTAGTACAGGAGAACCTGGTGAACATACGCGTTGTAAAATCTTTTGTGCGGGAAGGGTACGAGGAACAAAAATTTGGTGTTTCAAATGATGGGTTAAGGGAAATGTCTGTAAAAGCTTCTGGCATGGTGGTGTTAATAATGCCTGTTATGCAACTGGTAATGAATGTCTCTATTGTTGCCATTGTATGGTTTGGCGGCAACAAAATTATAGCAGGAACCTTCCAGGTAGGGCAGCTTATGTCTTTTATCACTTACATCACGCAAATACTAATGTCGCTTATGATGCTCTCTATGACCATCATGACGTTCTCCCGGGCCGGTGCATCTTCCGAACGAATATTGGAAGTATTGAACACTGAGCCGGATATTGTTGATTCGCCTGGGGCAAAAGAAAAAGGATTGCATGTTGAAAAAGGCAAAGTTGAATTTAAAGATGTGTTTTTTAAATACCACACCCAGGGAGATGAATTTGTTTTAAAGAAGATAAACCTGGTTGTTAACCCCGGGGAAACCATTGCTATTATCGGCGCAACAGGCTCTTCTAAAACCACGATGGTTGAACTAATACCCAGGTTATACGATGTAACACAGGGCAGCGTATTGGTAGATGATACGGACATAAGGGATTACACTTTGAAAAACCTGCGTACAGGTATAAGCCTGGTGCTGCAGCAAAACGAATTGTTTTCCGGCACCATTAAACAAAACTTATTGTGGGGCAACGAGCAGGCTACCGATGAAGAGATGATAGCTGCTGCCAAAAACGCGCAGGCGCACGATTTTATAATGTCATTCCCCGCGCAATATGAAACCGTTTTAGGCCAAAGTGGTGTAAACGTTTCGGGCGGGCAAAAACAAAGGCTTTGTATAGCAAGAGCTATTGTTAGGAAGCCCGCCATCTTAATTATGGATGACAGCACCAGTGCAGTAGATACCGGTACTGAAGCAAAAATAAGGGCGTCGTTTAAGCAGAACCTTCAAGGTACAACTACTTTTATTATAGCGCAAAGAATCAGTTCAATACAATCTGCGGACAGGATTGTTGTGCTTGACAATGGTGAGATAATAAGTGAAGGTACACATAATGAACTTTTACAAACCAGCCCTGTATACCAGGAAATTTATCATTCCCAGCAGTTGCAAAAGGAGGGAACTGCATGAGCAAAGGTACTAACACCGGTATACCGCCGGCAAGCCTGCCCGGCAGGCTTGGCAAGGTTGCGGTAGAGAAACCCAAAAATGCAAAACAAGCTATTCTGCGGTTGTGGCAATACTTGCGGCAGCAAAAAAAATTGTTGTTTTTTATTCCTTTACTGTTGCTTGTAAACACCGGTGCTACCATAGCAGGCTCTTATTTGCTACGCCCGATTATCAACAACTACATTATTCCCCACAACATACCGGGTTTGATAAAAATGATATTTGTTTTACTGGTATTATACATTGTTGGCGCCGTTGCTTTTATACTGCAAAACCGTTTAATGATCATCGCCGCACAGAAAACAGTGAGTGCTATACGTGCCGATCTGTTCAGTAAACTGCAGGCGCTGCCGTTACGGTTTTTTGACACAAATAACCACGGTGATGTGATGAGCCGTTTTACCAATGATGTGGACAATGTAAGTGATACTTTAAATACGAGTGTTTTGCAGTTACTTACCAGCACAATAACCCTGGCAGGCATTTTTGTTCTAATGCTTTATATAAGCCCGCTACTTACGCTTGTTACTTTAACAATAGTGCCGCTGATGTTGTGGGTAGCCTCACAGATAATTAAAAAGAGCAAAGGATTTTTCAGTACACAACAGGTGGCGCTTGGCGCTGTAAATGGGTACGTGGAGGAGATGATAACCGGGCAGAAAGTGGTAAAGGTTTTTTGCTATGAAAACCGGGCCTCAGTTGCGTTTGATAAGTTAACAAATGACCTTCGAGACAAGGCAACAAAGGCGCAGTACTACTCTGGTGTTATGATGCCTGTAATACAAAACCTGAACACTATCAATTTTGCACTAACAGCCGTGGTTGGTGGGTTACTCGCCGTGTTTAGGGGTCTTGACCTGGGTGGCCTTGCAGCCTTTCTGCAATATTCCCGGCAGTTTGGCCGGCCGGTTAATGAAATATCAAGCCAGTACAACAGCCTGCAATCCGCGCTGGCAGGAGCGGAGCGGATTTTTCAAATACTGGATGAAGTCCCGGAAATACCTGACGCACCGGGTGCCGTTGAAGTAACAGAGGTTAAAGGCAACGTTGTGTTTAATAACGTTACGTTCAGTTACGATGCCGGAAAAGTTATACTGAAGAATATATCCATTCAGGCGAAGGCCGGGCAGAAAATAGCCCTGGTTGGTTCTACAGGCGCAGGCAAATCAACCATCATGAATTTGCTGCCAAGGTTTTATGATATTCAATGCGGGCATATAACCATCGACGATACTGATATACTACAGTTGCAACGCGCCAGTTTGCGAAGGCTGCTGGCTATGGTATTGCAGGATACCCACCTGTTTACGGCCACCGTTATGGAAAACATCCGTTATGGACGGCTGGCTTCTACGGATGAAGAAGTAGTTAACGCAGCCATACTTACAGGTGCCGATTCGTTTATTAAACGCCTGCCCAAAGGCTATCAAACGGTACTTGAAAATGATGGCGGCAACCTTAGCCAGGGCCAGAGGCAATTGTTAAACATTGCCCGTGCCGCCGTAGCTAGACCTGCTATACTGGTACTGGATGAGGCTACAAGCTCCATCGATACGCGTACAGAACAAATTATTCAACAAGGGATGGACCGGCTGATGCACGGTCGCACAAGTTTTGTAATAGCGCACCGCTTGTCAACCGTGCGCAATGCGGATGAAATTTTGGTGCTCGAGAATGGCGAAATAGTAGAACGCGGCAATCATGAGGCACTGCTGCAGCAGAAAGGCAGGTACTATGCGTTATATACAGGGCAGTTTGATTAGCGTAATCTAAAACTGTAACCAAATCAATGCAACAGCTGCGGCTGTCATAACAATTAAGGTTAAAAAACCCAGGAAATTTGAAAGCCTGGTATTGGTTTCTTCTTTCATTATCTTTTTATTATTCGATATATGCAACACAATGGCGATCATTACCGGTGAAGTTAACCCGTAGAGGATAGCAGTATAGAACAATGCTTTTATAGGGCTTAAACCTATGTAATTGATCAGCAGGCCGAGTATAAGCGAGATAATAATAACAATATAGAATGGCCTGGCCTGGTAGAATTTTTTATCAAGATTGCCCGACCACCCAAACGTTTCAGAAACGATATAAGATAAAGACCCGCTTAGTACCGGTATAGCCAGCAGGCCTGTACCTATCACGCCTAGTGTAAATATGAGGTAAGAGGCTTTGCCCGCAACGGGTTCCAGTGCCTTGGCCGCTTGTTCCACAGTGTCTATGTGCGTAATGCCATGTGCATATAACGCAGTGCCTGTCGCAAGAATAATAAAGAACATTACCATATTTGACAGAAGCATTCCCAGGTTAACATCCAAACGCATTTTTTTGATCAGCAGCGAAACAAAATTTCGCTCCTTCGTTTCTGCGGTCGCCCTGTCTTCGGTTGCTTTATTAATTTGCGTACGGGCTACTATAAGTTGCCTGGATGATTTTACGTCTTCAGCCTCCATAGTTACCTGCCAAAAAAACAAGTACGGGGAAATGGTTGTACCTAGCAGGGCCACCAGCATTTCTATAAATTCTTTATCCAGCCTTATGGTAGGAATAAATGTGTGGTGCAGCACGCTGCCCCAGTTAGGTTTGGTGAAAAAAGGCACCGCTATGTACAGAAATAGCGAAAGGCATAGATATTTTAAAACGGATACAATACGGTGGTAAGGCAAATAAACAATAAGTGCCAGCAATAAAGCCGTAAATACCACACTGAAGATCAATGGCGAAATAGATGGGAACACCAGGTTTGCTACAGCACCCATGCCTGCTATATCTGCACCAATATTCAGGATGATTGCAGGCACACTAAACACAAGCATTAAATACAGAAGTGTTTTAGAATAATTGTTTTTCAACGTGGTGGTCAGCCCAACGCATGTAACAATACCAATTCTTGCACACATTTCCTGTATAGCGGCCATCAGGGGAAAACTGATTAGTGCTGTCCATAGTGTTGACAGGCCAAATTGGGCACCTGCCTGGGAATAGGTGGCTATTCCGGACGGGTCATCGTCACTGGCGCCGGTAATAAGCCCGGGACCAAGGGTTTGAAAGAATTTTTTGAGTTTCGATACGGGTCGTTTAGTGCTTTTCATGCCTGTGTATTATCTGTTTGCTCAACAAATTCCAGGTCTGATAAAGGTAAGCTTTCTTCTTTAAGCGATCCATCAGTATCAATATAGGTTACAACGGCTGTTTGTGCTTCATAGTCCACCGCTGATACATACATTTTCAGGCCCCCGTTAGCGGGAATAGAACCTTTGTGTATTACATAATCTCCAAATTCAATCACGTCCATATCCGCTGTTTTTTTAAATATACGATTAAAACAAACACCAGTCATCAGCAATTACTTTTTGACCGTAGATATTAATTTAAAATGCCCGTTGGGTATTGAAGCGGCCGCTTATACTATGAAATATTTTATAACATTGAAACAGCCGGGTTTATAAGAATTAGGTATGCCCTTTTATGTTGAACATGGTAATGCACCTTTGTCTGCTGTTGCACAACGGAAAGAATTAATGTTTTGCGAAAGCAAATCAAACCCTGTAACAAACCGCGTTAATATTCATACCCGCGCCCACTGAAGCAAAAATAATAATATCATTTTTTTGTACGCTGTAACCGGGTACCTTGCCGTTGCGAACCATGTCAAACAGGGTTGGTATGGTAGCTACAGAACTGTTACCCAGCGTTTGGATGTTCATAGGCATAATATCGAGCGGAACTTCCGGTTCATCATAAAGCTTATATAGTCTTTGAACAATCGCTTCATCCATTTTCTCGTTGGCCTGGTGAATGAATATTTTCTTTACCTGGCTAATATGAATATTGCATTTGTCAAGACAGGCTTTTATAGCGACAGGCACTTCCTTTAAAGCAAATTCATATACCTTCCGGCCCTGCATTTTTAAATAGGTGGTGCTATTGCCGGTGTTGCCGGAATTTGAAGTACCCATGTTTATGTATCCCAGGTCTTCACCTGCATAGGAGGCAGCCTGGCTGCCTAAAATTCCCTTATTGTCAACACTATCCTCATAAGAAGTTACCACAGCGCCTGCGCCGTCACTAAAAATCATGCTATCCCTGTCGAAACGGTCAATTACGCGGCTTAGTGCTTCCGTTCCGATCACCAGGCATCTTTTGGCAAGACCCGCCTTTCCAAATGCATCTGCCTGAATCAAGCCCTGCAACCAGCCCGGGCAGCCAAAAAGCAGGTCGTAAGCAACACAGGATGGGTTTTTTATACCCAGTTTATTTTTAACACGTGCAGCCAGGGATGGTACCATATCAGACTGTGGTGTATTGAATGCGATGTCTCCAAAATTGTGCGCAACTATAATTTGATCCAGCGTATTCGGGTCTATCCCCGCATCCCGGATGGCTTTTTCTGCGGCAAAGACTGCCATGTGTGACGCACTAACGCCGCAGTCAGCATATCTTCTTTCTGCTATTCCTGTTATCTGGTGGAATTTTGCAACAATGCTGGTGTTCTCCTGGACCATCCGCTTTTGTTTTTCATCAAAGAAATGCTCAACCAGGAAATCTGCGTTTGTTTTGATCGTGTCGGGAATAAAACTGCCTGTTCCTATGATAATTGTTTGCATACATCAACACCGTATTTTATAAAACTACAAAAAAAAGCCCGGCACATTAGATAACTTTTTTATACCGGCGGCCAGAACTATTCAATGTTCATGGCTTTAACTCTTTTTTACCATACCGAAAAACGGGTCTCCCGGACCAGGTAAAAGGCGCTTTTCCTTTTTACCGCCGCGCCGAACCACCGGCCTTGCCAGTAGCCCGACATTTGCTGCCGCAAGTTTCCCCCCGGCCTTTAGGCGGTAAAGTTGCCAGATTTTACACATGGCACAGCAGGGGGGCAAAAAAAATCCCGCCCCGCAAAAGCGGGAACGGGATTGGTAAGCTACAGAGTTTCTATTGTTTATTTTGCCCTTACCAGTTTGAGTGTTTTAGTAACATACCTGTCTTTTACAATTACCAAATACAAACCCGATGCAAAATTCTCTATCGGCAGCGTATAGGTACCGTTGGCTAACTTATCCTGCTGCCATACCACTCTGCCCTGCAGGTCAGTAATAGTTGCTACTACGCCGCTGGTAAAGCCACTTATTTGCAGGCGAGCCCCATACTGTGCTGGGTTGGGGTATACCAGTACATTTGCATTTGCTTCAATGCCAATTGTGGCAACCTTTTTAAGGTTTGTCCCTGCGGTATAAATGTATGGGCTTGACATGGCCGATGTACAATTGCCGCTGGTAACCTGCACCGTATATTGATCAATATTAACCGGTGAATACTTTTGGCCTGTTGCACCTGGAACAAGCACGCCATCTTCAAACCACTGGTTGCCTGATGGTGATGATGAAACAAGGGAGTCGCCCACCATGGTAATGGACGGTGTTACAACCTGGTTTACAATAACTGTAACAGAGTCAGACATTACGTTACATACACCGTTGGTGCCGGTTGTTAACCTAACCTTGTAGTTGCCGCCAAGCCTAACCTGGTATGTGCCGCTGGTTGCCTGCCTGATGGCGCCGTTGTTTCTAAACCATTGCAAACTGCCGGCAGCCGGGTTGGTAACAAGCGCCAGGCTATCGCCCAGGCAGAACGTTGTGCCACCCTCTATTTTTATGCTAGGTTTAGCCGGTGGTGCTGGTGTAACCACCGTTACTAATGCAGTGTCCTTACAACTGTTACTGTTCTTAACAACCAGCGTGTATGTACCCGCGGTAACAATACTGTCTGGCCTTGCAATGCTCCAGGTTGGTGTTAACCCGGTTAAGCTGTAAAGGCCTGTGATATTGATGGAGGTACCCAAACAGGTATACACAGTAGAATCTTTGCCAAGTGCCGGCTTGGGGAAGTTTTTAATAGTTATAACAGCAGTGTCTTTACAACTGTGAGTGCTGCTTACAATTAATGTATAACTACCCGCCCTGGTAACGCTGTCCGGCCTTGTGACGCTCCACGATGTTTTTAGACCTGTAACATTATAATACGCCTGCAGGTTAACTGGTGTGCCCGGGCATACTGTTACTGCCGTATCCTTACCCAGGGTTGGCTTGGGATAATTGCTTACTGTAATTATTCCGGTATCCTTGCAGCCGGTGCTGTTGGTTACTGTTACGGTGTATGCGCCTGCATTTGTAATACTGTCCGGCCTTGCAGTGCTCCACGCAGGTGTTAAGCCGGTAAGGTTGTAGACACCCTTAATGTTGATTGCTGTACCCAGGCACGTGCTTACTGTAGTGTCGTTGCCAAGGTTTGGTTTGGCGTAGTTGCCTACGGTTATAACAGCGGTATCCTTACAGCCGGTGGTGTTGGTTACCCTTAATGTGTAACTGCCCGTAACAACACTGTCTGGCCTTGTTGTGCTCCACAAAGGTGTTAGTCCTGTAAGGTTGTATACTGCATTAATATTTCGTGCTGTACCCGGGCAGGTTAAAACTGTTGTATCATTACCAAGGTTTGGCTTAACGTAATTGCTTACCGTTACTACTGCAGTGTCTTTACAGCCGGTGGTGTTGGTTACAATTAACGTGTAATGCCCTGCTTGCGCAATGTCCGGTTTTGGCGTGCTCCATGCTGTGGTCAGGCCCGTTGTTTTGTACACCGTTGCCAGGTTAATAACACTGCCGGGGCAGATGTACACCGAGGTATCATGGCCAAGGTTGGGTTTGGCATAATTACTTAATGTTACTATGGCAGTATCTCTGCATCCGTTGCCGTTAACAACGATAAGCGTGTAAGCTCCCGGTACCGTAACACTGTCTGGCCTTGCGGTACTCCATGAAGGCTTGTAACCTGTTAAATTATACAAGTTGCTAATGTTAGCCGCTGTGCCCGGGCAGGTAGATACTGTTATATCGTTACCCAGGTTAGGCTTTGCATTAACGGTTAATTTTATACCGTTGCTTGAGGCTGTGCGCTTGGTAACGCAAGTAACACTGCTGGTTAGTGTAACATACACTGAATCGCCGTTAACGGGCAGGCTGTCAACATATGTTGCACTGTTTATGCCAACATTAACACCATTCTTTTTCCATTGGTAAACAGGCGCTGTGCCTCCGCCCGACGGAGTTGCTGTAAAGGTTACCGGTGAGCCTGCGCAAACAGTTGATGCAGGGCTTGCCGTAATAGAAACAGAAGTTATGGCATACAGGCTAACAGCATATTTGAGTACGTTGCTTTTTGCAGACGTAGCCGCAAGGCAGGCCGCGTTGCTTGTAACAATACACCATACACTGTCGTTGGTTTTAAGCAGGCTGTCAGCATAAACATTGCTGTTTGCGCCAACAGCAATGTTGTTTTTATACCACTGGTAAACCGGAAGTGTGCCACCGTTAACCGCGGTTGCCGTAAAGGTTACCTTAGTACCGCTGCATATTGGGCTGGCCAAATTAGCAGCAATACTTACTAATGGTGTTACTAGTGGGTTGACCACATATTTAAGCGCATTGCTTTTTACAGTATTTACAATAATGCAGGCCGCGTTGCTTGTTACAATACACCATACACTATCGCTGTTGTTAAGCAGGCTGTCAGAATACGTGTTTGCGTTTGTGCCAACTGCTGTATTGTTTTTATACCACTGGTAACGGGGCGCCGTACCACCATTTACAGGTGAGGCGGTAAAGGTTACTTTGGTGTTAACGCATATTGGGCTGGCCTTGCTGGCGGTAATAGTTACGGATGGCGTTACCGCACTGCAAATAGTAAACCCTGCCTTTGTTGCGGTGCCGCCAGGCGTTGTTACCAATACTGACCCGCTGGCACCTGTGTTTACAGCCGCCGCTATAACAGAATCGTTCAACACCGTAAAATGTGCGGCAGCCACACCACCAAAACTAACCACAGTTGCTCCGGTAAAGTATTTGCCGTTTATGGTTACGTTGCCGCCTGTATATGTACTAACAGGGGTGAAGGAAGTAATAATTGGCGGAGAAGTAACTACTATTACTTTAATTACAGCGGTATCTTTTAAGCTGCAATTATTGGTAACTATAAGTGTATAGGTGCCTGCGCCTGCCGCTGTTGGTGTTGCAGCGCTATACTGTGCAGTTAAACCGGTTACATTGTACAGCCTGGTTAAATCTGTTGTTGCAGTATTGCTCGCCACTATAACAGTTGTATCATTACCCAGGTTTGGTTTGGTATAATAAGCTATAGTTACCAGAGCAGTATCCTTACAGCCGCTACCATTTGCCACAGTTAACATATACAAACCTGCTTTAACGCTGTCCGGCCTTGTTGTCGACCATGTTGTTGTTAAGCCGGTTGTGGTATAGATATTCTTAATGTTTGCTGCTGTGCCCGGGCAGGTTAATATGGTAGTATCTCTGCCAAGAGAAGGTTTGGCATAATAGCCAACGGTAACAACCGCTGTATCCTTACAGCCACTTGCATTGGCCACCGTTAATGTATAGATGCCCGATGCAACAACACTATCCGGCCTGGCAGTGGTCCATGTTGGTGTAAGGCCCGTGGTGTTATACAGGTTCCTGATATTGATAGCAGTACCTGCACATGTATTAACCGATGTATCCCTGCCAAGGTTTGGCCTGGCATTTACAGTTAATTTTATGCCATTGCTGTTAACGGTATGCGACACAGCGCAGGCATTGCTGGTTGTTAATATTACTGTGATAGAATCGCCGTTAACAGGCAGGGTATCAGTGTAAGTTGGGCTGTTGCCGCCAACATTAGCGCTGCCTTTCCGCCATTGGTATACCGGCGTTGTGCCACCGTTTACGGCAACAGCGGTAAATGTTACGGGTGTGCCCTGGCAGGTTGCTGCTGATGGGTTTGCTGTTATACTTACTGATGCTGTTACGGACGTATTAACTACGTATTTAAGCACATTGCTTTTTGCAGATGTTGCAGTGGCGCATGCTACATTACTTGTAACAACGGACCATACACTATCGCTGTTTTTAAGTAAACTGTCAACATATGTAACAGCGTTTGTGCCAACAGCCGCGTTGTTTTTATACCATTGGTAAACCGGCGTTGTACCACCGTTTACAGCCGTAGCCGTAAAGGTCACTTTGGTAGCGTTGCATATTGGGCTGGCGTTATCTGCAGCAACAGTTACTGATGGTGTTGCTATATTATTAACCGTGTACACCAGTACATTGCTTTTGCCGGTAGGCGCAGCCAGGCAAGATGCGTTACTTGTTATAACACACCACACACTATCGCTGTTTTTAAGCGTGCTGTCGCTATAGGTAGCTGAGTTTGTGCCAACTGTATTATTGTTCTTGTACCATTGGTAAGCAGGTGCAGTGCCGCCATTTGCAGGCGTTGCAGTAAAGGTTACTTTTACATTTGTGCATATAGGGCTGGCCTTACTTGCTGTAACGGTTGCATAAGGCGCTACGGGTGTACAAATTACAAATCCTCCTTTAGTTGCTGTGCCACCAGGTGTTGTTACCAATATTACCCCGCTTGAACCTGCGCCTGTTACTGCTGTAATAACTGAATCGTTTACAATAGTAAAGTATGACGCTGGTGTACCACCAAAACTAACCACTGTTGCACCGGTAAAATATTTGCCGGTTATGGTTATAGTAGCGCCGGCGCCGCTGTAAGACGGGCTGAAACTGCTGATAACAGGTGGCGGAACATACAGTGTTATAACTATGGTTGCGGTATCTTTAAAACCACAATCATCAGTTACAATTAGTGTATAAGTGCCTGCGCCAGCGCTCTGCGGTGTTGTGGTACTGTATTGCGCCTGTAAACCCGTTGTATTATACAGCGTGGTCAGGTCTTTCTTTATAGTATTGTTGGTAATAATAATAGTTGTGTCATTACCCAGGTGTGGTTTGGGATAGTTTTTTACTGTAACAACCACGGTGTCTTTGCAACCCTGGCTGCTTGTTACAATAAGTGTATAAACACCAACGCTAACACTGTCTGGTGTTGGTGTGCTCCAAACACTGGAAGCAAAACCTTTGTAAGCATAAATTGCTTTAACACTAACAGTAGTACCGGCGCAAATTGTTACCGTGGTGTCGGGTCCCAGGTCTGGCTTGCACACAATAGCAGGCAATGTACGCTGCTCGGCAATGCTCCATTTACCTGTTGAGTCTTTAAACCTTATGTACAGGTAGTTTGTGCCACCTTGTATACTTGCAGGCAAGGTAACCTGTAGCACCTTGTTAATGCTATCGGCTTTGGTAATGGGTATAGGTGTGCCCCTGCCTACGCCGGTATCAACATTTATAAAATATTCTGCTGCTACGATGGGCGCCAATTTCGGCTGCGCCAGTGCACTGTCAACAAAAAAGGTGCGTTGCTCGGCTATGCCCCAACGGTTAAGGCTGTCTTTCAACCTTATAAATAATTGGTGTACGCCTGGTTTGGTTGTACTTGCAAGGTGAAACTGAACATTTAGGCTATCGGCTTTCGTTATAGTTAACGCTGTAGCCTTACCTGTTCCAGGGTCGGTGTCAATAAAATATTCGCCGGTTGTTACAGGCGCAATTACTACAGGTGCACTAATGGAACCATCTATAAGAAATGTGCGTTGCTCCGCTATGCCCCAGCGACCAAGACTGTCCCTAAACCTTATAAATAGCTGATGTGTGCCAGGCAACAAAGTTTCTGTGGAGGTACCTGTGGTAAACGCAAGGCTGTCATTTTGGGTAACGTTTATTGCTGTACCATGCCCTGCGCCGGGGTCAGTATCATAAAAATACTCTCCCTTTATTATTGGTGAAAGCATAGTAGCAGCCACGGGGAAACTATCCACATAAAGCAACCGCTGTTCTGCGATACTCCAGCGCTTAAGGCTGTCTTTAAACCTTATAAACAACTGGTGGGGCCCTTTTAAAAGCCCCGTTGTTGGTATACCCGGCGTTATTAAAAGGCTGTCGTTTTTTGTAATGGTTATTGGTTTGCCTTTGCCTGCACCGGGGTCGGTATCAAAAAAATATTCTGCATTTGTAATGGCGGATAACGGTGTTACCACACCAGACGTTGCATTTATATAAAAGGTGCGCTGCTCTGCAACACTCCACCTGTTAAGTGAATCTTTAAAGCGTACAAACAATTGTTGCACCCCCCCGGCAAGGCCGGTTGTGGGCAGGTGAAAAGTTGTATTTATTCCTGAAGTAGCATTAAAGGTTATTGGCGTGCCGTTGCCAACACCGGGATCGGTATTATAAAAGTATTCGGCTGCTATTATGCGTTGCGCATTAACAGTTTGCGAAAACCCTGCAAGAAAAATGATCAAAATGATCAGCAGCCTCCACGTGGCCCGGGGGTATGCCTTGTGGGGCGTTCCCTGCGGGCTTGTGTTAGGCACAAACCGGCTAATATAATATTTCATACAAAATATTTTTTTGCCTGCTGTTGTAATTAAACAGCAGGTATGGTGCAGAAATATTTACTAATTATTGCTTTTAGCCTTAAGCTGTACGTTTAAGGTAGTGCCCGGCGCTATAACGGTGTTTAAAATATTCATAGTACTTATCTGGGGTATAGGCGGGTTGCCGGTTAGCGGGTTTTGCGATCCGCTGCCACCATATAAGCCAATATCCCTGGTATCAGTGCCTGCATTATGGCCGGGAGAGGTTGCCCTTAAAGTAAGATCACCTGTAAAGTCAACAACAGAAAAATAGTTCCAGCCATCTTGTGCTATTTTCAAATTTGTAAACATAGGGTTAGTATTGTATCTATTGCCGCTTCCTGTATTGCCATTAACCCCGGTATCTAAAACGTTGGGGTTAGGGTTACCATATACGATGTTGTTTGAAAAACTACAGTTAGTACTTGGCCCGTTAATGTAATTGCAGGCGGACTTAGTTGAATCGTAAAAAATATTATTTGAAACCACTGCATTATAAAAAGTATAACCAGCGTTCTGGTTACCAAATACCAGGTTGTTTGAAAATACAAAGCCGGTGTTTGCAGATTGATTGCTAATGGCAACGTATGGGTTGCCCTGGAAAATATTATTTTTAACAACTATGCCATTTCCATTTAGGCTGGATCCTGAAGTGCTGAGCCCAAAAACATTTTCCTGAATTAGCCAGTTATCTCCCTGGTAGTCGGTGATATAACTAAGAAAGTTTCTTTTTATGGTAATACTATTTGTTTGCACACCATTATCCGAAGCAATGTAATTGCTAATTATAAAGCCGGCTATAACGGTACCGCCTGAGCCAGACTGAAGTTCTATTGAACTTATTTTTGATGGTACCGGGTTGTCTTTTATAAGATTGTAACCGGTACCCCAAAGTGTTAGTTGCTTATTAATAGTTATTGTACCATTTGACGCATAGTCAATAGTTGAACCAGAAACTAAAATGGTATCGCCTGTGTGGGCTGCTGTTATAGCAGCCTGCAGGGTGGTGTATTGGCCCGGGCTTGTAGTGCTGTTGTTGGCAGTAAGTATAGAGGCTTTTGAACTGCCAAATGCTACAGTTGCCATAAGGGCAATAGGTAAAAACTTTTTCATATGCTATTTTTTTGTTTGTGTGTTTTGGGAATATTTATGTTATAGTATATTTATGATTTGCAAAAGCAGTTATAAACGGTGTATTAAAAAGAATTATATATTTTTTGGAACACAACAAATGTAGAAGCCATTTATACCATACCTTTTCCCCTAAAAAGGGGAATTTGTGAGATAATTAAATGCATAGCCCCTGGTTATTTCCCCTAAAAAGGGGAATTTTTGACATAATATAAACGCCCACTTTTATAGCGCAGCAATTGGTAATAAAAGCGGGTATGCCAAAACTTAACTCCGTAAAAAACAATGAAGCAGTTATTGCAATTAATGACGGCCCTTTTAACTAGTTATTGTTGCTGGTGCCAGGGTCCAACGCCATTTAATAAAGACAGCATTTTAAAAGTATTGGCCGGCGCCAGGGAGGATACAAACAAAGTATTATTGCTTATTAACGTTGGCAGTATATATGAGCTTAACCAGCCCGATTCAGCAAAATATTACTACCAGGCTGCTGGCAACCTCTCTCAAAAATTAGATTACAAGGTCGGCACCTTAAAATATATATCCTATTACACGGCTGTATTAAATGTGGAGGGTAAATATTTTGAAACCCTTAATATGAATTTGCAAGCCGTTGAACTGGCAAAGAAAATAAATAACAAACTGCAGCAGGCAGTTGCCTATTGCAATGTAGGGGCCAGCTACTATGGTTTAAAAAATTATACAGGCTGTATTGATTGTTTTTTAAAAGCAGAAGTGTTGCTTAACCAGTTAGGCGACAGCACGCGGTTGGTTGTTATATACTCAAACCTTACAGGGTTATACAATGAAATAAACCAGGATGAAAAATCGTATTTATACGGATTGAAAAGCATACGCTTAAGCAAAGCTGTTAACGACGATTACACACTGGTGCAAAGCCTTGAAAACACTGCCCAGGCACTAACTGATATGAAACGGCTGGATACTGCATTGGTGCTTTTAAAACAATCGGCGGCACTTGCAAAAAAGGTGGATGACAGGCTGCACTGGACGAATGTGGGTATGAACATTGCGGAGATATATTACCTGCAGGAGCGTTACGCTGAAATGAAGCAAACTGCTGATGAATCGCTGGCCGTTGCAAAAACAATTAACAATAACGAGGTAATAAGCCAGGCATTGCTTTTTATTGCCAGGTATTATTTTTTTAACAGCAACTACTCCGCTGCAAAAGCGGCAACCGACCAAGCGCTTTCTTTGGCCATAGCTAACAATGCCGTTGATGTTGGCGGGGATGCATACGCCATGTTAGCCAATATCGCTTTGGCCACAGGCAAGCTACAGGATTTTCGAGGGTTTAAGAATAAGCAGGATTCTGTACAGGAAATAATGGTGTCGGATAAGATCATTAAAAACACCCAGGAGATTGAAGCAAAATATTCGCTTGCCAAAAAAGAAGCCCAGATAGGCAGCCTGAATGATGAGAAAAAGATACAGGCGCTTACAATAAAACAAAGCCATACGGCAAACATTGCGCTTGCTGTAACTATTGTAATTCTGGCTCTTGCCGGCTTTCTATTTTATAGAAATACACAAAATAAAAGAAAGTTATCATCAGCCACAACAGCGCTGCAGGAACAGCGCATAGCCGAATTGGAAATGGAGAAACAGTTTCTTGCAGCGCAGGCAGTACTGCAGGGGCAGGATGAAGAACGCAGCCGCCTTGCGAAAGACCTGCATGATGGGTTAGGCGGCATTCTTTCAAGCGCTAAATACTCATTTGGAAATATGAAGAACAATTTTATCATCACCGGCGAAGGAGCAGAAGCTTTCGATAAAAGCATGGCAATGCTCGACAAATCTATTACTGAACTGAGAGCGGTATCTCATAACATGATGCCCGAAGCATTGGTTAAATTTGGGTTGGACACTGCGCTGAAAGACTATTGTAACAGCCTGGACCAGACATCGCCTGTGCAAATAACTTACCAAAGTTTTGAAGTAAACGATGAAAACATTGACAAGTCAACAGCTTCTGTTATTTACCGCATTGTGCAGGAATTATTGAACAACATTTTAAAACACGCAGGCGCTGCAACTGCGCTTGTTCAATTGGTACAAAAAGAAAATGCACTAAGCATTACAGTAGAAGATGACGGCAAAGGCTTTGATAAAACTTTACTGCAAACTGCGGAAGGTATTGGCTTTAAAAATATTTATAACCGCGTAAATTATTTGAAAGGCTCTATTGACTTTGACACAGCGCCTACCAGCGGCACGTCTGTAACCATTGAAATACCCAATGTTGCATAATTGCGCACGTATTCCATTCATAACACTAAGGATAAACTTCCACGCAACGCAGCATTTAGCCTGCCTTATTGTTTTACCGAGGCTAAGTATGCTACAAGGTCTGCAAGGTTTTTTGCTGTCAGTTTAGTTGTTGCCGGGCCCGGCATTAAACTATAGTCCTGTTTCTTTTTAGCGGTTATTTTACTTTGCGGAATAATGTGCTGCTTGCCGGTAATGTCTTTTATAACCAGCGTTTGCTTATTGTCGGATACAAGAAAGCCAAAAATAGACTCCCCGTCTTTTGTATTTACCAACCATGGCTCATAGCCAAACACTATGGAGGCGCTTGGGTTAATAATAGCATCAAGCAGTTCTGTTTTGCCCAGCTTTTTATTAATGGCTGTTAATTCAGGCCCAATTTCATTATCTGTTTTGCCAATTTTATGACAGGTGCTGCAGGTAGCCATAAAAATCTGTTGCCCGGCGTTTGTATCGCCGGTAATGTGAGCAATAGAATCAATAGAGAGTATCTGCCCGCCTATTTTTCGTTTTATATATTTATCAGCCTGCACCCTTACTGCCAGGTCAGGGTTATTAAATATGCTTTCCTGTATATCATCCATTAAAAAAGCAGATAGCTTATTTTCCGCTATTAGCCCTATCAGCATTTGCCCGCCAACTGAATCTGCGGCCATCTCCCCGGCGCGCCATTTCCGTTCCTGGGTAGATTGGCGTTCATCCAACACCACCTGCCTTTTTACCTTCATTACAGCCAACCTGCGCTCGTAAGCCGTATTCACATTTATCTTACTCCAGTCAAGCAGGTTAAACCAGTCATTGCTTTGCTTGAACGACAGCCAGTACAATGCCTGCTCTTTTACATCGGGCAAACGGTTATTGGCAAAAGCAAGCATCGCATTAGCAGCAGGCGTGGTTTTAATAAACGCCAGCGCTGTAAGCATTCTTTGCCTTTCCGCCGCAGGTAACGATGAGTCAGCCGCCCTTGCGGCAATATCAGTTGCAGCGGTGGGCGCGTGCAAACGCCATCCAAAATCAACCATGCTTTTATTCCAAACACCGGGCTGCATTGACGCGTTTTGCGTAAATAATTTCTTTAATGCTGTATACCACTCATCTGCATTGGCATCCATTCCGCTGCCAAGTGCCTCCAGGTACCAGCGGTCACCGGGCGGGTAGCTGGCTGCCAGCGTTAAATAAATATCTTTCTTAGCGGCGAAGGGCGTATCCCTAAGCGCTATGGCTACTTCCCTGCGTACAAATGAAGAGGTATCTTTTGCCATTTGTGCAGCCGATGGCTTTATATCGGCCTCCACCTGCCGTAAGGCCCTGAAGGCAGTAGCCCTTAACCTTTCATCGGCATTTTGCAGTATTTCTTCGGTTTCTTTACGGCCGTTATCCCCCAATTGCGACAGCAGCCAAACAGCCCTGGCCCGCACAAACGGGTTTTCGTCAGCCAGCAGTGCTTTCACCGGGGCAATTGCAGCAACGCCCTGCTGGCGCAACTTATCAAAACCCGCGAACCTTACGTTCACAGCCGGGTTTTTAAGAGCTTCAATTTGGCCGGTAATTGTAGTTAGATCAATAACAGGGGGTACCAGTTTTTTACCTTTTGGGGCAATGCGATAAATTCTGCCGAAGCCCAGCGTATCCTTCATTTGGTGACCACCCACTACGGGGTCATACCAATCAGCCACGTATATGGCGCCGTCCGTGCCAATGGTAACATCGGAGGGGCGGAACCATTTTTCTTTCAGTTTGTTTTGGGCTGTATCATTCCAAACATATTCCTCGTTATCACCGGTAAGCGAGGTAATAAAATTCTCCCGTTTACCCAAATCAAAACCAGATTGGCTGGCTGCAGGATGGTAGCCAAATATTACATTTCTACCGGCATCGGCGCTTAGCAGCATACCGCGGTATTGTTTGCCCAACGCATCACTTTCGTTTACAACCACGCCTGTGGGCGCACCCGCGCCTGTGCGGTCGCCTGCGGGCATTACGCCCGGGTCATCCTGGTGCCAGTGAGCGGTAAAAATATCCTGCCCCGGCCTTTGGTCTGCCTGCCAGAAACGGGTGCCATCACTGCTGAAATAACCCGCGTTGCCGCCTTCCATTAGCCAGGTAGTTCTGCAGGTTACCACCTGGTCGTCATTGTCATTTTGCCAAAGGTTTCCATATGAGTCGGTTACCACCTCGTAACTGTTGCGAAAATTATGGCCCATCACCCGCAGGTGGGTTCCATCGGGGTTAACCCGCAACGCGAGGCCGCCTACCCATACTTTACCATCATCACTTTTAAGGTTTCCTTCGTTTTTGAGATTATATGGTGAACCGCCGGTATAAATGCTGCCGGCCCTTAATGTCCACCCGCTTTTATCGGTTACAATATGCGGCCCGGCGTTGCCGGTATTAAAATACCAGTTGCCATCAGGCCCTGCCGTAACAGAATGCAGCGAATGGTCATGATCTTTACCGCCAAAGCCCGTGAGCAATATTTCTTTTTTATCAGGCACATCGTCACCGTTGGTATCAGTATAAACAATAAGTTTGGGTGAGCAGGATATAATTACTTTATTACCTATCACGGCGATGCCTACCGGCGATACCAGGTCAGTATCCTGTACAAAAACTTTTGATTTATCGGCTTTGCCATCATGATTGGTATCTTCCAATATCATTACCCTGTCACCGCCGCGGTGATAAAGAAATTTGGTAGGGTCGTTATTGTAGTTGCGATAATCTACGGCCTCTGTAACCCATAAGCGGCCCTTGCTGTCAACATCCATATTGGTAGGGTTATACATCATAGGGGTTTCCGCCCAAAGTGTTACTTCAAGATCATCGGGTACATATAAGCCAATATCGTTTTTGGCCTCCGGCGCTTTGCACCCATAACAAACGAGGAGAGAAGTTAGTATGGTAAAAGTTATACTTTTCATTTGTGGATTTTAGCTGGCAGTTTTTGAGAAAATATTTTGCAAAAAGGCAAGATTTTGTTTGTACCCTTCTATAAGGTTGGCGCCTGCCGGAAGCGCCCATTCTATTTGCATCCACCCATCGCCCCAAAAACCGGATTCGTACACGGCCCTGCCGATAGCCGGCCAGTCCAGTGTACCTTTACCCAGCAAAAAGCCGTTCTCCTTTATGTGCAACTCACAGATCATGTCTTTTCCCAACGCTTTAAACTCTTTTACCGTATCATAACCGGCATCCGCAGTGTTACGAAAATCGTAATACACTTTTATATTTTTTGAGCCCACTGCGTCAATTATTTCCATGTGTTCCCGGGTGTTTAGATAAGATTCAATGCCAAGGGTGATGCCATTTTTTTCAGCATGGGGGGCCACTTTTTTTAGTCGCTTTATTACTTCTTTTTTACCCGCATCATCGCTACGAAGGTCATTGTTATTGAAGAAGGCGAGTAAAATCACCGGCACCGAAAGGTTTTTGGCAACATTTACCGCATCCCAAACCCATTGTTCAGTTTCGGGTGCTGATTTATAAGGTACATTGTTTAGCACCCCCATAGCAAGACTGGATATTTTTACGCCGGTACTGGCGCTTGCAGCTATATGCGCCTGTTGCGCATCCTTACGGCGCAGGGGCAAGCCTTCCTTTTCACCACCTATGTCTACCATAATGCCTTCCAGGCCAATTTCCTTTGCAATGTCAAAGGCGGCAGGATTGGTGCCTTTGCCCAGGCTCCAGTCGCAGGCGCCTATATGAAAATGTTTTTTGGCCGCCCAGTTTTCCCTCCCCACGGCATGGGTTTGCCCGGCCAGTAAAGCCAACAACGCCGACTGTTTTAGCATTCTACGCCTGTTCATACCAATTCCTTTTCATTTTTTTGCCTGCCGGAGTTATAGTAAGCATCGTTTTAGGCAAGCACTTTTGTTACAGGTTTTGCTGGTTAAATGTATGGATAAATGGATGAGATAATTGGCTTAACCCTGTTTTTATTTGGTCATCACAGCCTGTTCAGCCTTCCTGGTTCAAATTGCGGATGATTTTCGCAACGCCCGCAATTTGATTGTTCCGGAACTTGCCGAACGCCCCGGCGTAAAAATACCTTTGTTGGGAGAGATCGATGCAGAGATCTGTAAAAAAAGTGAAAAAAGGTTTAGAAGAAAACGCGAACTAACAGGATTTTTATGATATTTGCCGCCGTCAATCAACAAGCCAGGCGCCTGGAACCAGGGATTGTTAGGTGTTAAGCTTGTTTTGTAAATGATTGAAAGTCAGCAAAAGTAGTTAGCCTGGTTGGGCAACTAACGGTAAAAGTAAGCTAACCACTTGTTGTTTACTTTTGAATAAAAAGCCATTGCCCGATAGTATAATGGTAGTACTACAGATTCTGGTTCTGTTTGTCAGGGTTCGAATCCTTGTCGGGCAACAGTAAATAAACCGCAAATAATTGTAAATCGATTGTTTGCGGTTTTTTATTTATTTCATGGTGTTCTAAGTGGTGTGCTACAGGCATTGGGAATTTTTTTTCATAAAAATGCAACACATTCAAAAACGGGGTGTATTTTAAGTTATAACCTATGGTTATAGGTTTGTTTAACTACTAAATGCACAAAATATGCTTACCACTAATTTTAAACTTGCCTGGCGCAACCTTGTTAAAAACAAAACATATAGCGTTATTAATATTGCAGGCCTTTCAATAGGTATGGCAGTAGCCCTGCTTATTGGTTTGTGGGTTTGGGACGAGACAGGATTTAATAAGTACAATAAAAATTACAGCACCGTTGCACAGGTATTGCAAAACCAGGTGTTGAACGAAGAGGTTGTTACCTGGGGTGGCGTACCTTACCCTTTGGCTGATGCGTTACGAAAGAACTACGGCAGCAATTTTAAAAATATAACCTTATCGTCAGGCGCTTACGACCAGGTACTTGCCCTGGATGATAAACGGCTGGATGAAAAGGGTATTTACCTTGAGCCGCAGGCATTAGCGATGTTTGATTTTACAATGCTGAGGGGCAACACCGCAGCACTTAACGATCCGTATAGTATCATTCTATCCCAAAGCGCCGCTAATACGTATTTTGGCAGTATTGATGTAATTGGGAAAGTGCTGCGCATTGATACCCAAAGCGTAAAAGTAACCGGTGTTTTTGAAGATATGCCGAACAACTCAACCCTTGGCGATGTGCAGTTTGTAGCGCCATGGCAACTGCGTATGAGTACCGACCGCTGGCTGAAGAATATGGATGACCCCTGGGGCAATAACTCGTTTAACGTGTATGTTCAAGTGGCTGATAATGTGGATATGCAACAGGTATCACAAAAAATTAGGCATATTAAGCTGGATAATATCAGGACAGAACAACGCACATCCAGGCCCGAAGTTTTCCTTCAACCCATGAGCCGCATGTACCTGCACAGCGATTTTAAAAATGGCGTTAACAGCGGTGGCCGTATAGAGTTTGTTTGGCTGTTTGGTACTATAGGCATTTTTGTATTGCTGCTTGCCTGTATAAACTTTATGAACCTTAGCACCGCCCGCAGCGAAAAGCGCGCGCGGGAAGTAGGTATACGTAAAACCATCGGCTCATTACGCAGCCAGTTAATAACCATGTTTTTTAGTGAATCGCTGCTGGTGGCGCTACTGGCCTTTGTGCTGTGTTTGGGGCTTGCACAATTGGCATTGCCATTTTTTAACCAGGTGGCTGGTAAGCAACTATACATGCCCTGGGCCAGCCCTGTGTTTTGGCTGCTCAGCCTTGCATTTGTTATTATTACGGGGCTTGTTGCGGGTAGTTACCCCGCACTGTACCTTTCATCATTCAAACCCGTTAAGGTTTTAAAAGGCAGCCTGCATGCGGGTAAACTGGCGTTGCTTCCGCGTAAGGTGCTGGTGGTGTTACAGTTTACGGTGTCTGTTATTTTAATAATAGGCACTATAGTAGTGCTGCAACAAATACAATTTGCCAAAGGCCGCCCCATTGGTTATAACCGCGATGGCCTTGTTACTGTGAATGTTGGCACCAGCGAAGTACATAATCATTTTAACGCAATAAAAAATGAATTGCAAAGTGCCGGCGCTATAACAGCAATGGCCGAAAGTGCCAACCCGGTAACGTCTGTATGGCGTACCAATGGCGGCTTTAACTGGGAAGGAAAAGATCCTTCACTGTCTGTTCTTTTCCCAACCAATGGTGTTTCGTATGATTATGGAAAAATGATAGGGTGGAAGGTGATGCGGGGTAGAGATTTTTCACCTGTTTACGGCGATTCTTCAGCGTTTATTTTAAATGAAACCGCTGTTAAATATATGGGGCTTAAAAGTCCCGTGGGCAAAACTATACGCTGGAGCGATGGTGTTGCTTTTAATGTAATAGGTGTGGTGAAGGATATGATAATGGAATCGCCCTACGAGCCTGCAAGGCCAAGTTTTTATTTTTTAGCAAGGGGTTCTTCTAACATACTAACGCTAAAATTAAACCCGCAGGCGGGTACGGAAAGCTCGATCGCAACTGTTGAGGCTGTGCTAAAAAAATACAATCCTAAACAGCCTTTTAATTACAAGTTTGTTGATGATGAGTACGGCCGCAAATTTGATAATGAAAGCCGCATTGGCAAGCTGGCAGCGGCTTTTGCCATTTTTGCCATATTTATAAGCTGCCTGGGTTTATTTGCCATGGCATCGTTTGTGGCGGAACAGCGTACTAAAGAAATTGGTGTGCGTAAAGTGTTGGGCGCTTCGGTGCTAAGTGTTTGGCAACTGTTGTCCGCAGGCTTTGTAGGGTTGGTTGCAATATCGCTGCTAATAGCCATGCCAATTGCTTATTATTTCATGCATCAATGGCTGCAAAATTATGCATATAATACAGGTATAACCTGGTGGGTGTTTGCACTAACTGCAATTGGCGCATTGCTTATAACTATAATAACCGTTAGCTACCATGCTATAAAAGCAGCATTGATGAACCCCGTAAAGGCATTGAGAGAGGGATGATGGCAGATGAAAATCTGCGAACTATGAAGATACAACAAAGGACAGGAAATTTACAATGCTTAACAAGTCCCCTCTATGGGAAGAGGATTTAGGGGTGAGGCTGCTGCTCAAACAAAAATTTCATTCATCAACCAAATTATTGTTATTTTGACAATTAAATTTTATTGCCCCTGCGTTAGTAACGTTTAAGCATACAAATAACGGTTGATATAATGAAAAGCAATTTTTACCGCGCGGCGCTTTGTGCAGCCATTTTTACATTTATAGGTGTGGGTAAGTTTAATAAAGCTGCAGCACAAAAGGGATCAAACGATCATATGTTTCCTGCCGCTGATGCAGCCAAACCTTTTATTGATTTTGACAGCAAAGGGTTTATCATCAATGGCAAAAGAACCTTTATTGTTTCGGCCGGGCTTGAGTATGCACGCATACCGCACGAACTTTGGTACGACAGGCTGCTGCGTTTGAAACGTGCCGGTTTTAACTGTGTTGAAGTGTATACCTTTTGGAATTTTCATGAACCCAAGCCAGGCAAATTTGAATTTAGCGGCGATCATGACCTTGATGCATTTTTAAAGCTGGTGCACAAAATGGGTATGTATGCCATACCACGTGTAGGCCCTTACTACTGTGCTGAATGGGATAATGGTGGCTACCCGGTTTGGCTGCGTTTTATACCTAACCTTAAGGTGCGCGTTGACGACCTGGTGTTTGAAAAATATGTTGACCGTTTTTTTGATACACTGATGCCTATTGTGAGTAAAAACCAGGTTAATAAGGGCGGTAGTGTAATATTAGTACAGCTTGAAAACGAGCATCCTGACGGATGGGGCACTTACATGCCAAATGGTTATTTTACGCACCTGCGGCAAAAGGCTTTGCAGCGCGGGTTACAGGTGCCTTATTTTTTTAGCGGTGTACACCATAGCAGCGACCCCGCTGGCAATAGCAAATTATTAGACGATGCAAACAGGCCAAACCCATGGTTTTCTACGGAATTTTGGAGCGTGTGGTATGATTATTACAGCTCAACTGAGAAAGATGCACAAACATATGAAAGGCGCACAATGAAAATTATTGCCCATGGAGGCAATGGCTACAACTATTACATGGCGCATGGCGGTACCAACTTTGGCTATACAAACGACGATGAAGATGCAGCTTCATACGATTATGGTGCCGCCGTTGGCCAAGCAGGTAATTTAAGGCCGATATATTATGCCTTTAAACGTTGTGCATGGTTTGCACGCAGCTTCCAGGATGTGTTAGAGAATAGCAATGATGCCACAAGCACTTATGCAAATATGTTTGAGGCCGGTGCAGTGCAGCTTACAGCCCGCCACAGCAAAGCAGGTGATATAATATTTCTTGATAACCCTGGCAAAACCACGCAACAGGCACAACTAACTAACGGCGATACAAAGTTGCCGCAACAAGGAAGCCTTACACTTGCACCGGGCGATATATTGCCGGTAGTACACAATTTTGCTGTAACACCCAATGTAAACCTGAAATGGGCGCCTGTAAAAATATTACGCATACAGCCGCAGGGTAATACCACTACCATTGTTATTTATGGTGAGGCCGGCACACCTGCTGAGTTATATTTTACAACTACCGGTAAAACTGTAATAACAAAAGGTAATGAAGGCCTGTCAGCATCAAACAACAATGTTGCATTGAAAACAACTTTTTCAGATGAAAATAAGGCCGGTGAATTTGTATTTAGCACAGTTGCTGGGGCCATACGTATATTAACGGTAAATGCCATACTGGCAAATCGCACATGGTTTGTTAATGGGGTAGGGGTACGGCGCAAATCATTTATCTTAACAGGCCCTGCTTATTTAAATGATATTGAAACAAATGGAAACACTTTTACAGCCGGTATTGAAAAAAACTGGAAAGACAGCCTAAGCATACCGGCTATTGTATATGGTGACAATTTTACCATGCACGAAGGCATACATAATTTTTTGGCTACCCAGAGGATAACGCAGTTGCCGCTAACACCATGGCAGGCAAAAAATGCATCTGCACCGGTTGCTGTTAATTATGACGACAGTAAATGGCTTAAAAGTGTTAACCCTGCACAAATGGGCCAGGACGGCGACACAACTGCCGATGCATGGTACAGGGCTAATATCAACATAGATTCCGCAGGGCTTTATACATTGCGTGTTGGCGGTGGTGACAGGGCCATTGTATTTATTGATGGCAAAGCAGCGGGAAGCGGTGTTATACGTAAAGGCGAAATAGCGCTTACACTTGAAGAGGGCAAACATGTTATAACAGTTTTTACTGCGCACGATGGCAGGTATAAATTTTTCTCGTTTAAAGGCAATATGGACTCAATTGAGGCCAAGGGTTTATTTGGTAATGTGCAGTTACGTAAGGGTGGGGAATCAGTTAATTCTATCGGTGGCTGGAAATTTTTAAAAGCAGCAAGCAAGGATGATGTTAGTAAAGGCATACCATCCTCAACTGCTGATGGCTGGGTTAATTATACTATTGGCAAAGATGCATTTAATGCAAGGCGAGGCTTTGGCTGGTTTCAAACTACATTGCCGGTGCCTGTACCCGGTACCAAACAATTGTTGCTAAACTTTAAGAGTGTTGATGAAAATGCCACTGTATTTATTAATGGCAGGCATGCCGAGCACCATGATGGCTGGAATATGCCTTTTGAAATAACGCTTAACAATGCAGATACCATTACACAGCCTTTGGTGTTAAGTGTTTTTATTGAGAACTACGATAACACGGGCGGTATTGACCAGCCCGTTTTTTGCGATAACGTAACATCATTTATTCCCATAACAGGCTGGCGTATGAAGGGTGGTATAGGGGATTTTTCTACCATTGGCACGTGGCAGCCGCTTACCGCAAACACTCCCGCAGGTATGCCTTATTATTTTCGTGCTCAATTTACTGCGCCCGCTTATGCTCAGCAGGGGCATCACCCAATATGGCGTGTTATAAGCAAGGGGCTGGGGCATGGCTCAGTATGGGTAAACGGGCATAACCTTGGGCGTTACCCTGAAAAAATTCCTATCAACGGGTTATACATCCCTGAATGCTGGCTTAAGGCTGGTGTGAATGAAGTGGTGATTTATGATGAAGACGGTAAAAGCCCGGGAGGAGTTACTATTGAGGCTGAAGACGCCGCAAGTTGGGATAGCCGGACAGTTTTGTTTGAAAAAAATAAATAGCTTTTTTACATTATTATAAAACTGCCGGTTTGTTATTACAACAACCGGCAATTTTTGCTTTATATTTATAGCGATAACCGCTATAATGAACACATTGCTAAAAATACTTTTATTGCTGCCTGCTTTTATTTTGCATCAACAGGCGTTTAGTCAATACAAAATTGGTACGCTTGATATTTATGGCAACAGGCAGATACCTGCGAGTACAATAATGTACAACTTACCTGTAAAGGTGGGCGATACTGTTAGCCGCGAAAGTTTTAATGTTGACAGCGTGGCCGCTATGCTTATGCAGTTACCCGGCGTAAAACATGCAACAGTAAACCCGGTGTGCTGCGACACAGCAGGCAACCTGATGATATATGTTGGCATTGGCGAAAATGATGATTGTATTCTGCAATACAATAAAGCGCCTGTAATGAATATTAGTTTACCGACGGCTATGGCGGACGCTTACAAAAATTGCAGCGACCTGCTTGATAGTGCCGTTATTCACTTTCAAAGCGAGGAAGATGATTCGCGCGGTTATGCCTTAAGCGCATATAAACCTGCATATAATGTGCAGCTAAAATTTGTTGATTATGCCAACAGGCAATTTGATGTGTTAAACAATGTGCTAAAAAACGCAGCCAGTGATGAACAACGGGCGGCGGCAGCACAAATAATTGCATATGCAGACAATAAGAAAAAGATAGTAGATGCTTTATTGCCTGCGGTTAATGATACCGCTGAAGAGGTACGCAATAACGCTACACGCGCCCTGGGTATTTTGGCCGGGTACGCCAACGCTCACCCGCAGGCAGGCATTGTTATACCCGCAGGGCCATTTATAAAGATGATTAATTCAATTGTTTGGACAGACCGGAATAAGGGAGCAAGTGTGCTAATGCATTTAAGTAAAACAACAGATGCAACGCTGTTGGCAACAATAAAACGGCAGGCGTACTACAGCATTCTCGAAATGGCAACATGGCATGACAGGCCACATGCTTTTTTTGCATTTTTTATTTTAGGGCACCTCGCAGGGATGACGGATGGAGAACTTATTCAAAAAAATTTTTCGCCAAACTGGCGTGTCGAGGTTGAGGCCATGAAAAAACTTATTATAAAATAAGATTAGCCCCAAAAAAGTCGTTTTATTCAGCTTTCTTTTTGGCGCTTTTCTTGCCCGCTGGTTTCTTTTTAGCTGGTTTGGCTTCAATTTTATGCTGTAAACTTTCTTCAACACTTTCACCCGGTGCGGTTTCTTTGGTTGGCTTCATCACCCACTGGTAATCCAGTTGCCTTTTTTCAAGGCTTGCAGCTATAACGCGTATCCAAACCTTGTCGCCCATTTTAAAACTTCTGCCGCTGCGCCTGCCTACAAGGCTATAATCACTTTCCACATGCCTGAAATCATCATATTCGCTAAGGCTGCTAACAGGCACAAGGCCCTCGCATTTATGTGCCACGGTTTCAACCCAAAAGCCAAAACTTGCAACACCGCTTACTACCCCTTCAAATTCTTCGCCCAGGTAATCACGCATGTACTCTACCTGCTTGTATTTGTTGCCGGCGCGCTCACATTCCATAGCAGCACGTTCACGCTCACTGCTTTGTTTGCACTTCTCCTCCATTTTTTTATCAATCAAAGGGTTGCCCTGCAGGCAACTTTGCAATACACGGTGTACCAACACATCAGGATACCGGCGTATAGGCGAGGTAAAATGGCAGTAATGTTCAAACGACAAACCATAGTGGCCTATGTTACTTGTTGTATAAGTCGCTTTTGCCATTGTGCGAATGCCTAACTGCTCAAGCACATGTTGTTCCGGCTTGCCTTTTACAGCAGCAAGCATCTGGTTAAAGCTTGCTGCAATTTTTTCGGGCGACCCTGTATCAAACTTATGGCCGTATTTCTTTGCATATTCAATAAAAGGCAGCAACTTTTGCTCATCAGGTGTATCGTGCACACGATAGGGGAAGGGCACTTCTTTTTTATTCACCTTAATATCGGCAACATATTTTGCAACAGTTTTGTTGGCCAGCAACATAAATTCTTCAATTAGCTGGTGTGCTTCCTTACTTTCTTTTATTACAATGCCAATTGGCTTTCCTTTTTCATCAAGCTTAAACCTTACTTCCTGCGAGCTGAAGTTTATTGCCCCCTTTGCCATTCTTTGTTTGCGCATTTTTTGCGCTACATCGTTCAGCCACAAAATATCTTCGCTGTACTTACCTTCTTTTTTTTCAATTATTTCCTGTACGTCCTCATAGGTAAACCTATGGTTAGAATAGATAACTGTTTTTGACAGGTAAGAACTTTTTATTTCTGCCTTTTGGTTTATTTGAAACACTGCTGAAAAGGTAAGCTTCTCTTCGTTTGGCCTTAACGAGCACAACTCGTTGCTTATTCTTTCTGGCAGCATGGGGTTAACCCTGTCTGGCAGGTAAACGGATGTAGCCCTTTTATAAGCCTCTTCATCCAGTTTTGTTTCAGGCTCAATATAATGGCTAACGTCAGCAATATGTACACCTACTTCGTACAAGCCTGCTTTTAACGGGCGAATAGAAATGGCATCGTCAAAATCCTTCGCATCAACGGGGTCAATGGTAAAAGTGAGCACCTCTCTAAAATCCTTTCTTGCTTTTACTTCGCTCACGCTGATCGCATCAGGCAGGCGCTCGCTTTCTTCCAGTACTTCATCACTAAAAGATAAAGGAAAGCCGTTCTCTGCCAGCAATTCCTTCATCGCCATATCGTTAATATTCTCTGCATCCAGCACATTCACTACTTCACCAACAGGCTTGCGGTCGTCTTTGTCCCATTTAACAATTTTTGCAATAACCTTGTCTTTATTCTTCGCACCGTTCAGGCTTTCCAATGGTATAAACAGGTCGGGCATTGGTTTTTCAGAATCCGGTATAAAAAAAGCAAAATTGGTGCTTAGCTGTATAGTGCCTATAAACTCGTTTTGCCTTCTGCTAACTACTTCGGTTATTTTGCCTTCCTTTCTGCCGGTGGCTAAATTTTCGCGGGTAACCTTTACGCGAACTGTGTCGCCGTGCAGGGCTGTATTAAAATCGCCCGGGCGCACCAGCACGTCACCTGTGCCATCTGCTATAACTACATAGCCTATGCCGCTGCGGGCTATATCCAGCGTGCCTTTTGACAGCGACTGGTGGCCCACGCTCTTATGTTTATTCTTGTCTTTCTTTCTGCTCATTATCTTTAATTGGTTGAAAATTTTTTATAAAATGTATTACTGCTTCATCAAAAGCATTGCCTTCATCAAACAAAAAGCCATGCCTTATAGGCAGCACATATAAGGGCAAATGCTGAAGCTTATCTTTAAATTTCTCTAATCTTACTGCATCTTTTTCTGTAGTAAGTATCAGCTTGTGTTCACTGGTTATTCCGTCAAATTTTTTTTCAATTTCAGCCAGGTCATCAATACTAAAAATATGATGATCGTTGTAATCCTGCTGGTAATAGGTATAAGCACGTTCACTCAGGTATTGCTTTAAAGGCTTTGGGTTGGCAATGCCACATACAAGCAGTACTTCATCCTCGCCTGTAACATCTTTTTGCACCTCGCTGTATATATGGTACGGCCTGCCATACTCAATAGCTGTAAAAAGTACTTTTTGATGGGCGAGGGGCTTTACATCCTTTATCATTTCTGCCTTTTCCACTTCGCCTAAAAAAGCAGGGCATTTGGTAACCACTATTATATCCGCCCTTTTGTATGATGAACGGGCATCGCGAAGGTCGCCGGTTGGCAGAAAAAAATCGCGGTTGAAAATATCGTTGTATTCAGTAAGCAAAATATTAAAGCCTGCCTTTACAGCACGGTGTTGAAAAGCATCATCCAAAATAATAACCTCCGTTGCCGGCCTGTCATGCAGCAGTTGAGGTATGGCTTCAATTCTTGCTTCACCAACAGCAACAGCAATATTGGGAAATTTTTTATGAAACTGCATAGGCTCGTCACCAATCTCAAGCGCGGTTGTATTTTCATCTGCCAGTGCATAGCCCTTTGTTTTGCGCTTATAACCGCGGCTTAGCGTAGCTACCTGGTATTTATCTTTCAGCAAACCTACCAGGTACTCAACCATGGGAGATTTGCCTGTGCCGCCTACAACAAGGTTGCCCACGCAAATAAGGGGAAAGCCAAACTCAGCCGAATGAAGGTATTTTTTATTATAAAGCCAGTTACGAATGATAACCACCAAACCATACAGCAAAGCAAAAGGCAGCAAAAGAACGCGGAACGATTTTAAAAAAATAGTATTAAAATTCATAAATGTTATCCGTGGTAACGCAATAATCTAAAGGTACATCAAATGGTTCTGTATCGTCAATTTTATCAACAGGGTTAAAATAATTAAAACCAACCTTAACAACGTCTTCACGGCATTGTGCAAGGTATTTATCGTAAAACCCTTTACCAAAGCCAACCCGGTAGCCATCCATATCGCATGCGAGTAAAGGTGTAAAAACAAGGTCAACATCAAAAGGTTCAATCAATGCACCTTTTTTGGGTTCAGTAATACCATAGTTGTTGGTAGTATATACCGTATCCTCATCAATCAATATAGCGTTAAATGTACCGGTTGTGTTGTTAATAACAGGATAGGCTAATTGCAGCCCCGGAATTGCGTGGCGTAAGTAACTGCTGAATAAATGCGTGTTCGGTTCAATGTGGGCATCAATAGGCCAGTAAGTAAGCAGGGTGGCAGCAGCGGGAAAATACATTTGCTGAAACTGTATCAATAACAGGTCGTCCAGCCTAAGCTTGTCCCTCGCGGGTATGTCTTTTCGTTTTTGTTTATATAATGCCCTGAGTTCGGTTTTTGTCATTCTTATCAATAACCTGTTGTAATTTAACTGCAGGAAAGCCTTTAAAAATAGCACTGGTTTTACAAATATTTTAGCAGTGCGTTTTTAATTAACTGAGCCTGTTCGCTTACAAAGATACTATTTACCTGCGGACTAAACGGAACTGATGCTATTTTGGGGTAACCGCTCCAGACGGCTATTTCTTCCTCGTAATGCAAAAACTGGTCGTTAAACACCCACCCAACTACATCAAGCTTACGCTGCTTGCACAGTGCAGCAGTAACCAGGCTATGGTTTATACTGCCTAAATAATTGCGGCTAACCAGTATAACTTTTGCCTGTAATTGTTCAATAAGGTCAATTACAAAGTCTTTGTCGTTAAGGGGCACCATTAAACCGCCAGCGCCTTCAATAACCAGCCGGCCAGATTGTATGGTGCGATAATGCTGCATAATTACATCCAGGCTAATATTGTCATCTTCTTCCTTAGCTGCGATATGTGGTGATGCAGGTAATTTTAATTTATACACCTCGTCAAAAAAATGTGTGGTAGTGTTGGTTATAAGGTTTTTCAGCCGGTCATTATCAGTGCCGTCGGCCAGGCCAGTCTGTACAGGTTTCCAGTAGTCTGCCTGTAGCGCTTGTACTATAATAGCGCTTACCACCGTTTTGCCAATCTCGGTGCCTATTCCTGTAATAAAAATTGGCCTTCCGTCGTTACCATGCAAGGGGGAAGGTTGCTCAAGATCATTTAAGTTGGGTGGTGCCATGGTGTTTTACATCCTTGCTTAAGGGACGCAGTTATGGTTAGAGTTTAAAGTTAAACAATTTTTTTACAGGTTGCCAGTTGTAAGCAAGTGCGGCCTTTTTTTTGGCTACGCATTGCCGGTACCGCCATCGCAGGTAAAAAAAGTAAATACTGTTGTCCCGTAATTTCTTTTAAAATTAAAGCCTTTAAACTTTTCATAGTCGTTGCGCGGGGTATGTTCCAGCACAAAAAAGCCGCCCGCATTTATCATGTTTTTACTTACAATTATTTTTGGCAGTTCATCAATAGTAGTAAGGGCGTACGGCGGCCCTGCAAAAATAAAATCAAACTGCTCATTACAGGTAGCTAAAAAGCTAAAAACATCCAGCTTAAGCAGCTTGTAGTTTTCAACGCCCAGGGTGTCCATATTCTTTTTTATAAAGGCATGCATCTGGGTGTCTTTTTCAACAATAGTCAAGCCTGATGCGCCCCTGCTGGCAAGTTCGTAGCTAATACTGCCGGTGCCTCCAAAAAGGTCAAGGGTTTTAATGCCGCCAAAATCAATCCTGTTTTGTAAAATATTAAACAAGCCTTCTTTGGCAATATCAGTTGTCGGCCTGGTATAAGGCATTTTCGCCGGTGGCTGTATTTTTCTGCCCCCCCATTGTCCTGAAATTATTCTCATGGGCTACTCGTAAATAAAAGGTAAAAAATAATGGGCAGGATATTCAGAAAAACCCGGGGCTTCAAAATTAACCTCGCCGCCTTCCTGCAGGGAAAAATTATCAAGGTAACCATACAGGGTGCTGTACAGGTTACTGGCTGTATCAATCAGGCCCGATGCTATTATGGTTGTACCTGCAACAGGCATATTATACTGGTTACACACCTGCATAATATTGTACAAAGCATCCTCACTGGTTGAGTAGCTAAAGCTGCGAACAATTTGCAGGTCAGCATTTTTAAAGGCAACCATTATAAAATGAGAAGGATAAAAAATAACATGCATTATATTGGCCTGTTCGCCGCCTGTTGCCTGCGCACTGTTACCATACTTTTTTAAAACCTGAGAAAATTTATGGGTGAAGTTGTTATTGTCGAAATGAGTATTAAAAGCATTAGAATATGCTGTGGCATACCTTGATACAATCACATTATCTTCAACAGGCTGGGTTAATACCCGGGTGCCTGCCGCTTCGCCCATTAGCATATCAATGTATTGCGGCGCAAGATCATCCCTATAAAAAGCAGCAGGTACGCAAACGGCATCTTCAGTATCCCAAATAATAGCTTCAGGGCTTATGCCTTTGTTCATCAGTTTTGAATAAAGCCTTATCTCGCCCAGAACACTGTCTATGGTATTTTTTTCGTCTGTATCAAACTGGAAAAATTCAAAAGCTTTTACCGCACCCGTTTGTACATCTTTACACCAGCACGCAAAATGCTGGTTGCCTGCTTCAATAAAAAGCCTGCAATCGTCAAAATTCTCCGGGTATATACTAAATGTTTTTTGAAGCATGCCGCCAAAATTCGTTTGCAATAATAGGCAAAAAAGCCAAAGACTGCAACACTGGCTTGCAACGGGATATGCAGCGCGCTTGTTGGGCTGTTGGTTTTTTAAGGTAAAGGCTTAACCATTATATCTTTAAAATACACTTTGCTTTTAGGGTCGTGGCCCTGCAGCGCAAATGTACCGCTTGATATTACCCTGCCTGCTTCATCTTTGCTGCGCAATGGGTTTTCAGGTTCAGTATAATCGACTACTACAATATTGTTCAGCTTTATAATTACGCGTTTGCCTTCTACTTTAATATACTCGGTGTACCAAACATTGTCTTGTATGTACTTTTCTTTTACATCAACTACGTTATACAAGCTGCCTGTTCTTTTCCAGTCAGTATGGCTGTTGTTCACCTGTACTTCGTAACCCTTTTCAGGCCAGCCGCCCTGTTGAAACTCGGTATGAAAATAAATACCTGAATTACTGCCGGGCAGCGTCATTACATGAGCCTTAAACTCAAAGTTTTTAAATACATGGTTATTTATATCGCCGTCATAAAACAGGTGTGCCGTATTGCCGTTTACTATTATCATCCCGCTGTCAACACGAAAAGTTGAGGCATTATCGCCAACCTTCCAGCCATTTAGTGTTTTGCCATCAAACAGAGATACCCATCCTTCTTTTTTGCCCTTAAAGCTCATACAAACCAAAATGGTTAATGTTATTGCACTGAGTGAGATGATCTTTTTCATGTGACGATTATTTTAAGTGAATGAAGCTAACATATATTTACTTAATATACCCAAAGCCTTTAATTATATTTGGTATATTGAGTTTAAGCACGGCTGCTAAATTAGCTATTATGAAAATAAGTGTAAAAAAAACAAGCATGGAAGCAATATTGCCTTTGCGTGTGTTGTTTTTGCATGAGGGCAATTTTCAGTTTATCCGCAACTCTTATCATGCCCGCAACTGGGTTGATTCTTATTTACTTTGTGTTGATGATGCAACTGTGGGCTATGCCTCACTTTGCGGAAAGGAAGACCGCGCTAAAAGAGACAGCATAATTGAATTTTATGTGCTGCCGCCTTATCGCGGGCAAGCGCCCTTATTTTTTAGTGAGTTGCTAACAATTTCAAAAGCAGCCTATATTGAATGCCAGAGCAATGATATTTTATTACCCGGTATGCTGTATAAGTTTGCAAAGAACATAGCCGCAAACATTATACTTTTTAAAGATTACGCGGTTACTAACCTTACATGCCCCGAAGTTGTATTTAGAAGCAGGGCAGAAGAAGACAAGTTGTTTGAGCACAGGGCTGAACCCGAAGGCAGCCACGTACTTGATAAAAATGGGGAAGTGGTTGCAACGGGCGGTTTTTTACTGCATTATAACCTGCCTTATGCCGACCTGTATATGGAAGTTGCAGAGCCACACCGCTGCCAGGGGTATGGCAGTTTTTTGATACAGGAATTAAAAAAGGCCTGTTATGTTGCCGGGCGTGTGCCAGCCGCCCGCTGCGATATTTCAAACACTGCATCAAAAGCCACTTTGTTAAAAGCCGGGTTGGAGATATGCGGATATGGATTGAGCGGGGAAGTGGAACGCACCAAATGAAGAAAAGTGCCAACGCCCGGGTACGAAAAACACTCAATAACCAACACTCAATACACTATGTTCAAGCGAAAAAAAGGAGTGAACCTTTCGTTCGTCTTCTTCGCCAGGTTCTTCGCTTGGCCCTTCCTCTATGGAAGGAAGGGGTGGGTAAGGAGGCCGGGCTTCCGCTACAAATGTGGAGGCATTGGCTTAACCGGCGTGTCCCAGGTATTAACGCCTTTGGTTTTTAGCCTGCGGCGAAAAACTTTATCCCAACAGGTTACATACAACACATCTAAATTGGCGCCGCCAAAACAAACGTTTGACGATTGCCTGCCGGGCACTGGTAATATTGCATTTACCCGGCCCATTTGGTCAAGCACCTGTATGCCTACGCGCGTAGCAACATACACGCGGCCTGCACTATCGCAGCGCAAGCCGTCGGGCCAGGCATTTTCTTCATTGTCTGGCACTACCAGCCATCCCCATTTTTGCTTGTTGCCAAGTGAGCCATCGGGCATAATATCGTATATCCAAACCCAGTGTGAGGCTGATTCTGTTATATACACCTGTGTTTGGTCAGGCGTAAGCGCAATACCGTTGGCAAACTTTAGCCCAGCATCTATAACTGATTTTTGGCCGCCCGGTTTTATTAAATAAATTTTGCTTGGGTTAACCTGCCCGTCCGGCGCAGTAACATAAATGTTTCCATTATTGGCTACCACAATATCGTTACCACTAATACTGTCTGCAATCGCTGTTTCTTTGCCTGCATCGTCATAGCTTAATACCTGTTTTGTTTTGCCGGCAATTACATATCGTTTTCCGTCAGGGCCAAAGGCTGTGCCGCTGGCTCCTCTGGCATTAACAGGCAACACGCTAAGCTTGCCATCAATGCCCACCTTATATGTTTTTGAAGCGGGTATATCCTGGAAAAAAGCCTCACCTTTTGCATTGGTGCCTGTACCTTCAGTAAAGCCATATTTATCACCAACAAGTTCCCAATCTTCACCCGGCAATAGCAGATCAGTTAAAAACTGGTTTTTTGAGGACCCCTTTTTTACCGGTTTAGGCCAGCCTTTCCAGAGCCACCGCATTACATCAGGAAAAATGGCAGTGCCCTGTTTGCCGCTGTGGCTGCCCTCGCCCCATGCATGATTTACTTCGTAACCGGCAAAAGTTAATGCCCTTTCCACGGTTTGATTAGTCATCCACCAGTCGCCGGCGTAAATGTTTAAGTCGCTGCTGCCATCCTGTAAAAACACACGTATGGGTTTAGGTTCATACCTGCGTAACAATTCTTTAAACCTGTCTGCACCGCGCAGGCCAACATAAGTGCCAATGGCACTAAATACCCGGCTGAACTCATTCGGCCTTTCCCAGGCTGCATTGAAGGCGCAAATAGCGCCGCTGCTGCTGCCGCCAATAGCCCTGTCGTTGCCGTTTTTTGACAGGTGAATTTCCCTGCCATCGCTTGTTTTTTTAGTTTCAACATCCGGCAAAATTTCTTCCAATATAAATCTCGCATAATTATCGCCAAGCCCGTCATACTCATAGCTGCGGTTGTAACGGTCAAGCCCATTGCCGTTGGATGCTTTAACTATACCTGGGTTAACAAATACCCCAATAGTAACCGGCATTTCCCTGCTGTTAATAAGGTTGTCAAACACTGTATTGGCTTTCCACTGCAAGCCGTCCTGGTTTATATAAACACAAGCAGGAGAGGAAGCTTTATATTGTGCTGGTATGTATACCCAGTAATAGCGCGTAGTACCGGGAAATATTTTTGAGTTGGAAAATGTAAATTTCAGCACTTCGCCTTTTGGTACATCAGCATGCACAACCGAGGCTGAATCTACCGGGTAATTTTCTTCGGCCGTTTGAGCCAATAAAAAGGTTGTTTGCAAAAGGCAAATGGCAAGCAGCAGTTTCTTCATGTGTTTTTATTGGAATTAATAACCGGTACTTAATAGTTAACAATTAATAATTAATAATTGATAATAGTTGGATTCAAACAATACCTGAATTATAAGATCATTGTCACATTGCAAGAGATGAGCTTTTGTAAAACAAAAACCACGAATTCGCCGTTATTATTAACTATTAATTATTCATTATTAATTTACACTAAGCCACTTTCACTCTTTGTATAACAGCCATTACCGGCCCGCTTAATATTTCAACATTGTGGGGTTTGTGAAGGGGTATACTTAAAAAATCGCCGGTGCCCAGTTCAAGCACTTCATCATCTCCAATATAGCAGCGGCACCTGCCTTCCAATAAAAGAAAGGTTTCATGTACATTGGTATGTGTTTCATCCGGTACATGTTCATGCGTCCACACTATAAAGCGTTCTACATCATTTGCGCCTGGCAGGTGGTGCACCAAATAAGGCACCTGTAATGTTTCGGGCAATAGCGGTTTTATAAAACGCAGCCAGTTACCCGCATCGCTATATTTGTTTATCAACGGCAAGTTCTCAATATCTATATCTTCTTCCAAAGCAATATTGTCAATTATATTCAACAGATTTTTTTTGGCGTGTTGGCTTTTGCCGCCGGCAAGTATGGCCGAATATTTTTCAAGAGCTGTTTGGTAAGCATCAATTTCGCTTTGTACCTCGGCATATAAAGCTGCATGCTGAGCAACATCCTGCATGCCTTCAGCATCCAGTGTGCCCAGGCAGTAATCTTCAATCACCCCACTTTCAATATATGCCTTAATATCCATCTTCATCTTTTTAATTGTACAAGTTACGTAACAGCCTCAGGCCTGTACGGCTTCGTGTTTTAACGGTACCAACTGGTATGTTAAGCAATTGTGCAACTTCCTCGTGTGTGTAGCCCTTAAAATAAACCATCTCAATTACCTGCCGGTGCTTTTCTTCAAGCTTTTGCGTAAACTTCTTCAGGTCCATAACGGTTGCATCCATGTTTGAATCAAGTGATACTGTTATAGTTTCCGCCGAATCAAAACTATTGGCTGCTATTTTCATTTCCTGCCGGTGTTGTTTGCTGCGCAGATAATCAATACAAATGTTGCGGGTAATATTCATCATCCAGGTAAACAGTGTGCCTTTAGCAGCGTTGTAGCTATCAATATTCTTCCATATCTTAATAAACGCATCCTGTAAAAGGTCTTCTGCAGCCACATTATTGTTTACCATTCTGCAAATAACGCCATATAACGCTTCCGAGTAGTTGTCATACAACACTGAAAAAGCTTCCCGGCTTTTTGCCTGCAATTGGTGCACAAGTTGTTCAGGGGCCATGACTAACCGATGGGGCATAAATTGTTATAGCTAAATTAACTATTGTTTAAAATTACCAAATGTGCCATTTAAAAACAAATACACATTTTTATGTTAGTAATAAGGATCCTGTTTGCCATGCCACTTAGACTTACGATTTTTATTGCCGTTCGTATTTTTACCCGCCATATTTATGTGGTTAAAGCGCTATATGAAGAAAAGCAAGGCTTCCCTATTTTTCAACTTTCCTGTTTTTGACCTCTTTGAAAAACCAGTTTATTTTTTCTTTACTGCCCTAAATACCAGTACCACCAGCAATATTAAAATAACAATCCCGATGATAACATACCGCACCGCCGAATTGCTGTAGCTAGCGGATGGGGTTGAGCCGGCAGCAGGTATTTCGCCCGCCCAAATACCCAGCGCGGCAGATTTGGCTTTAATTTCTTCCTGCCTGTATTCTTCCTCCTTATCAAAAGGGTATTTTAAAAAGGCAATGGCCCAGCCATCCGTAACCATTTTTTTGTCAATATCAACATTATCCAGGTAAACATACCGCAACAGCCGGCCGTAGACATCTTTATTGGCAGAAATGTGATCAGGTTCAAGGTCAACCGTTTTGCCGTTAATTAAGGCCAGCAAATGCTCTTTAGCCGGCTCTCCCAGATCCGTTTTCATTTCCGGTGCATTTATACCAAGCACCCTTACATGTTCGCCCGTTTCAATAACAAATGTATCGCCGTCAATAACGCGTATAACTTTTGCAGGCTTGCCAAAAAGGGTTATGGTGCAAAATAACAGAAGCGCAAGCAGTTTGTATTTCATCTGGTTGAATGGTTGGCACTAAACTAAGGGAAATTTATTGGCCTTTAATACTAATCCGCCAATTTTTTAACCGCGCTGTAATTTTTATTTTCCGTCACTGGAGGGCAGTTATGGGCACATTAGCAGAAGAGCCTGCTGCCCTGGCTGGGATAAGTGGGATTGGGTTTCAAATAAAAAGGAGGCTGTCTCAAAAGTTATTTTGAGGCAGTCTTTTTTATTTTAAGAAAAAGATGATCAGATATGCACAGCGTAGGTGCATAATTAAAAGTATTGCAGGATACAGCGGAGCAAAAGGTTGTCTTGTCTTAACGGTATGGGCAAGCGATCAGTA
>Ga0265327_10000369_pt1 | contig 85139 bp, 71 predicted proteins | sample 41621metaG_FD_202089 | JGI IMG/M metagenome (GOLD analysis project Ga0265327, IMG submission 202089) | Rhizosphere microbial communities from Carex aquatilis grown in University of Washington, Seatle, WA, United States - 4-16-21 metaG | ecosystem: Host-associated > Plants > Roots > Rhizosphere...
TCTGAGCCAGAATCAAACTCTCCGTAAAATATAGTGCTAGATTTTTTCAAATCTGCTTAAATTGGACCTGTCAGGCTTCTATAAAGAGCCTGACCCTGCGCACCTCTGTCGATGCGCAGCACACAATTTAGCCTTTTTCTTTTCCGCTGAGCTCGAACTGCCATGCTTCCGATGACCTGTTTTGCAGGACCATCCTGGCACCGTTTCTGCTCAGCCGCATTGTCAAAGAACTGGTTCGAGGGGACTATAAAGCCGATCGGGTGTTGCCACCGCGACCGGCTGTCGGTCTCTCGTGTCGCGCCTCGTAGCGGCGACGGGCGCAAGCTACTCCGACGCCCCGGTTCTGGTCAATGCGTTTCGTGAGTTTTTTTAGAAAGGAAGCGGACACTCGATGCAAAGCGCTCAAAATCAAGGGCTGGGCGGGCGGATTTTTTGCGGCGGAAATGTCACGGAAGGGGCGGATGCGCCCCGAAATGGTGAACGAAGGTGGAGAATAGGACCTATGGGACCTATGGGACCTATGGGACCTATGAGGGGGAAAGGCGGATTACTAGAACTATAGTAGACACTCCGGGCTGAAAGCGGCAGGCTTACCAAAGCAGCCAGGCCGGACGGGGATGCCAGTGCGTGAAAAGCCACCGCCAGATGCACGCCGAGCGGGAGCTCGGCGCTACTACGCCTGCGGCGGGCCAAGGAGAGAGGGAGTCACGGGGAGGCGTCTGCTCCACCGGCCCGCAAGTTGAAAACTTGCGCTACTACGCCTGCGGCGAGCGCGACTGCGCGGGCCGATCAGGGGCGGTTGGCCATTTGCTTGCGGAAGAGCGGGAGGAATTCCGATTCGATCCAGGCAAAGGCGGCGGCGAGGCCTTGTTCGCGGTAGATTTTCCCGATGCCGGCTTCGACGCGGGTGGGATTTCCGAAGGCACTCAGGAAGTCGTTGGAGGTGAGCCGGGTGAACCAGACGGCGTCCATCGTCTGGCGCTCTTTCAGCACCCACTCGCGGGCAAAAAGGGCGAGGACGGCGTCCCCCACCCATGCGCATTCCCGTTCGGCCCGGATTTCTTCGTCTTTGCGGCTCACGCGGGCGACGATGTACTCAGGGTATCGGACGCGCCAGCTTGTTCATGCGGTCCCGCTCACGCTGCATCTTTTCCCGGAGGTGGGTCTCGGAGTCCGCATCCCAGTAACCGGGCTGCAACTCCATGAAAACACTGGAGTAAGGGAGGGCGGTGGTGGTGCGGATGACCAGCACATTGAAGCTGCGATTGGCATCCTCCAACAGGGTGACGAGAGCCTCATGGTCGAGTTCGGTGGCCTCATGGGAGTGCAGCGAGGCCGCGATGCGCTTGCGGAATTCGTCGATTCCCGGCGCATAGTCGTTTTCCACCGAGCGCATTTCGCGGGCGAGGTAGATGCGCGGCTTGACGTGTTCGGTCTGCTCGATGGAACGAAGAACGTAGTCGGTGGCTTCTGGAATATCGACCGGAGCGCTGATCTGGTGGACGCCGGTGCGGCTGTGGGCAGGGAACGAAGCCTCGCTGATCACGATCCAGTTCCGGTAGCCGAGCTGGTTGACCTGGTTCGAGACCGCGGCCTTCCATTCGCTGCCGGGCTGCTCCAATGCACACCCACTGGCAGCCACCGCCATGCCGGCTGCCAGGATCCATCGGGTGAAGTTCATTGGAGCGAATAAAGCCCGTCGTTCGGCGGCTGTCAACGGGTAGCCGGTTTCGTCACATCAGTTGGGCACCGGCTTCGGCCAATTCGGAGCGCTCGCCGCGGCTGAGGGCGACGTGGGCGGCGAATGGCTGGCCTTTCAGGCGGTTGCGGGTGTAGACGAGGCCGTTGCTGCGGCTGTCCACGTAGGGATTGTCGATCTGGGCCGGATCCCCCACGAACACGAGCTTCGAGCCGCGGGACATGCGGGTGACGATGGTCTTCGCCTCCTGCGGGGTGAGCTGCTGGGCTTCATCGAGGATGAAGAAGCGGTTCGGGATCGAGCGGCCGCGAATATAGCACAGGGCCTCGATTTCGAGTATCCCCTGGTCCATGAGCACCTCGTAGGGCTTCTTGGCCCCGGAATCCGGTGCGTCCTTTTTCTGCTGCTTGCGGCGCGGACCAAGCGGAACGGCGGGGCGCATGAGCAGATCGAGGGCATCGTGGATCGGCTGGAGCCAGGGGCGCATCTTTTCATCGAGCGAACCGGGGAGGTAGCCGAGCTGGTCACCCATGGCCACGACGGGGCGGCTGACGGTGAGGCCGTTGTACTTGCGGTTGAACATCTCGTGGAGACCAGCGGCGACGGCGACGAGGGTCTTGCCGGTGCCGGCGTGGCCGTAGCAGGTGACGAGGGAGATGTCCGGATTGAGCAGGGCGTCGATCAGGCAGCGCTGGCCGAGGTTCATCGGCTTGAGCGACTGGCCGTCCGGGATCTTGAGGCACTCGGGAACATTGAGGCGCAGGAAGTTTCCGCAGGCACCGAGGCGGGCGGGAATGGTCTGCTTCTCCCCTGCCCCGAGGAGGATGTATTCATTCAGCGCCACGCCGAGGAAGCGCTGAGGATCGAGGGCGATTTCCCCGGTGCTGGCGAAGCGCTGGAGCTCGGCACCGTCCACCTCGATACGACGTGTCTCGTAGTTCGAGACTTCGCGGACGTCCACTTTGTCATTGAGGTAGTCCTGGCAGTCGATGCCCACGGCGCGGGCCTTGAGCTGCATGTTGATATCCTTGGTCACCAGCACGACGGGCGCGTTGTTGTGCTGCATGATCAGCAGGCACGCGGCGAGGATGCGGTGATCGACGCGCTCGCGGTCCGGGAAGATGCGGTAGAAGCGGTTCAGCTCTTCGGAGTTCTTCGGGCAACTGGCGGGGTCGTAGATGACAAGGCGCACGGTGCCGCCGCCTTCGGTCTTCACGCCCTGCGTCACCTTCTGGGTGCAGGAAAACATTTCGGTCAGCCGGCGGTGCACGCGGCGGGCATTGGCACCGCGCTCGGTCTGCTCGGACTTGAATTTGTCGAGTTCAGCCAGCACATCGACCGGCACGCAGAGATGGTTCTCCTTGAAGCGCTCGAGGCAGGCGGGGTCGTGCAGCAGCACGTTGGTATCCAGCACGTAGTTTTTGACAATCTGCGAGGGGGCCTTGAGGCCTAGTTCCACCGGCCGCGCCTGGCCGGATGATGATCGCTTGCGGTTGCCTCCTTCGGATTGGCTGTATTCGTCGAACATGGGGACCTGGGTGGAATCGTCGACACGCTGGATCATGGGATCGTGGGTGGGGTTTTCACATGGCGGGTAACGGGGGACGATGAACCCGGCCCGCCGCCGGTCATCGTCAAGCCGTCAAGGAACGGCACGCTGAGCAACCTTTTACTCAAGATACCTCCAGTATCCCCGCATGAAGGAAGATGACAATATCAAAGCACCCCGCCATCCGGGACATCACAAAACATTGCGGCACAATCTAACGGAACCCGCTTATTTTTAAGAATGGAATGCTCACACGGAACCCATCGCCCCGGATTTTTAAAATTCCACCTGAATCCGCGCCTGAAAAAAACTTTTACTCGAGGAGGGTCCGCCGCAGCTCTCCGCGACGCAGCTTTCCAAGCTCGCTGACGGGCAGGTGCGCGAGTCTCACCCCTCGGGAGATCCGGCGGAATCCCGGAACCTGCTGATGATAAAGATCCAGTGTGCGAGCAAGGGCGGCTTCGGGCACGCGGTCATGGGCTACAAGCACGAGCGCATGACCGGCACGCTCATCCGGAATCGCCACGACGGCGAAATCTCCGACGATCAATGAGCCGCCAGCCAACGCCATCAATTCACGCTCGATAGCCTCCGGATCCACAAGTTCTCCGAGGATTTTGACGATGCCATCCAACCGCCCGAGCGGCGTGAGATTCCGGCCATCCAGCACGGCACGGTCACCGGTGGGATGCCACTCGTCCACTCTCGGCACCCAGCGCAGGGAGGTTCCTTCCACGACGACCACGCTGCCTGAAAACAGCGCGGGTCCGGATACCCACAGCCGCCCGTCGTCATCCACCCTGGCGAACCAGGGATCGAGCAGCGGCAGGGGTGCCGGTTGATACGGTAAATCTAGTACATCGAGGCCCTGCGTCGCAATCTGAGAGCCGGTCTCCGTCATTCCATAACTGGCGAGGACGGGCCAACCGAGTCCACGTGCGGCTTGGCCGGCGGGATCTTCCAGGCGACCTCCACCCACCACCACGGCGCGCAGGCAGGGCGGGGATTCCAAGTGGCCCGTGACAAGATCATGCACCTGGGTCGGGACGAGGGAAACGTGTGTGACTGCCTCATCGGCCAGCCATTTCGTGAAACGGGCAGGATCCCATTTCCCGGGGAAGGTCGCCAGGCGGCTGGCGGCCTCATACGCCCGGGCCGCGACGCCGAACCCGCCGACATGATGGAGGGGCAGTGTCAGTCCCCAGCACGCGTCCTCATCCACGCCCAGATGACGGTTCACCGTCGCCGCAGATAGAAGCAGTGCCGGCTTTGACACCGCGATCCACTTCGGAGGCCCGGAGGAGCCCGATGTCTGGAACAGCACGTGCCCCTCCAAGGCGGGCTGGTCACGACACCAGTCCGTCACCGCCCGATCCCCGAGGGCGAGCGGTTCGGAGTCGGCCCAGAAGCCGGGATTGATCAAGCGAGTCGCGTCCATACCAGCGCATCCAACAAGTCATCGAAGCCAAGGCCGGTCCCTCCGGCCGGCTGGAATGCCGGGGCCCATGGACCCAGGTATTCGGAGAAGGCGTCCGGCTCAAACAGATGGTGGGTCTGCAGGCCGCAGACATCGACCAAGCCACGGAAAATGAGATCGAGCCGCCCCGCCTCCCAGGCGGCGAAACATTGCCCGAAGGGATGATCCATGTAGCTCGTCACCACCACCTTGCGCCCGCGTTTGGCTGCCGCCTCGGCCAACAGCCAGGGCTCGTCGATGGCGGGCTTCACCACCAGCACCTGCGCAGCATCACACTGCGGAGCGGCCTCGCGATCCACGGCCAGCCTCACGCCGGTCGTTTGTTTCAGCGCGGTCCAGGTGCTCTCGGCATACGGACAAGGGTCCTCCACGAAATCGATCTTCCGCCGCACCTCGCGGTCGAGGCCATTGAGAAACCCACCCACTTCGGCGGCGACGCCGGTTTCGTTGAAATCGAGCCGCCATGAGAGCTTCGGAAATTCCTGGGCCATGGCGGTCAGGAATTTCCCCTCCGCTGGCAGATCGCGGCCTCCTTTCAGCTTCACGGTGCCGAACCCTGCCGCCACCGCGGCTTCCACGGACTCCCGATCCGGAGAAACCAGCGTCGCATGGCTTAGGGGCACTTCCAGTTCATCGAAAAGCCATTCGCCATTGCTGCGTGCGATCCCGTCCAGTTCCGCGCAGCGGATGGCCCGCCGCACCACCGGCCAGCGCCGCGCACCAGCAAGATCCTCCAAACATTTTTGCAAGGGCGGGTCCCCCAGCTCCGGCCACGGATGCAGGCAGCCGTAGCCCTCCCCGATCCGGATCAGCACGCCATCGAACTCGCGGCGATTCGAGACCGCATTCAACCGCGCCCGGCTCTTCAGGCGATAGCGGGAAATCCAGACAGGAGGATGCTCGTTCAACTTCATGGGCCGGCGGATGTTGGCCCCGGGAGACGCGAATGGGTAGCTCAAGTTTTCCTGCCAGTCCGACCGCTCCGTCCCACGCCATGACGTGATTCAAATTTGAAGCAGACCGGGTTCCAATGCGGTTGCCATCCGGTCGCCAATGCCGGGTCGCCACACCCACTTTGCATCCCGACATTTTTAAATTAATTGATCTTAATATTCAATCTTTCTAAAATTTTCATTGTCCTCCCCTGAGTGTTAGGCTAGTCCTGCGCCGCTGTTATCCCCTGCCCCCTCATGAACCTTCGAAAAATCGCCCTGGCGGCCGCCTTTGCGCCCCTCTTCGCGACCACCGCGCACGCCGCGCTGATGGTCACCTACGCCGAAAGCCCGAGTATCTATAACTCCACGCTACCGGGAACCACCGTGTTCACCTTCGACAATGGCCAGACCCCCTGGGGCTCGAAATCGAGCAACGTGGTCTGGACCAGCGGCGGCACCACGATTGGCACGTATGACAATGTCTATGTGAAGGGTGCCGACGCCTACGGCGGCGCGGGTCCTTCCGGATCCGGCTACATCGTGCAATCGACCACCGTGGGCGGCGCGAGTGCCGTCCCCGTGACCACCCTCACCCTGAATGGCGACTATGCCTATTTCGGCTTCTGGTGGTCCGCCGGTGACGGTAACAACGTGATCACCTTCTCGGAAAACGGTTCCGTGGTGGCTCAATTCACCACGGCCACGCTGCTGGACAAGATCGCCAACGATGCCGCCTACAAGGGCAATCCCCGGACCCACGCCAATACCGGCGAGTCCTATGCCTACATCAACTTCTTCGGTCTCGAAGGCACCGCCTGGAACTCGATCACCTTCAGCAACACAACCAGCACGACCGGCTTCGAATCGGACAACCATACGGTGCGCAAGGCACCGTACAACCCGACCACCGATGGTCCGATGCCCGGTATCCCGCTCGCGATCATCACCGGAACGACGGTGACCGAAGTACCGGAGCCTGGCGTTTCCGCCTTTGCGGTGGTGCTTGCCGGTGTGCTCTTCGCGCGCCGCCGCCGGCATTAACCTCCTGCCTTCATCTCCGCCATGTGCGCCGCCGCTCTTCTGAAGCCCGCCGAGGGGGAGCCGGCGCACGTCGTCGTGGAGATCGTGATTCGTTTCAAGAATTCCGCCACCACCCTTCCAGGAGTGCTGGAGTCGCTGGCCAGCCAGAGTTTCCGGGACTACCGGATCATCGGCGTGGATACCGGCAGCACCGATGGGTCGGTCGATCTGATCCGGAAGGCCGGTGGCCGGGTCATCCACTGGGAAAAACCCTACAGCCACCCCGGAGCACTGAATTTCGGCATCGAACTGTGTACCGCTCCCCTGGTGCTGGCGCTCAGTTCGCACACGGCGTTCGAAGCGCCCGATGTCCTCGGCCAACTGGTGGCCGCTTTCGACGATCCCGCCGTCGCCTGCGTGAGCGGGAAGTGGGATGAAGACCCATTTTATAGCGATGTGGTCGACTGGCCGGAATTGCAGGCGAAGGGTCTCAAGCTCGGATCCATCTACTCCAACAGCATGGGCATGATCCGGCGGGAATGGTGGATCGCCGCTCCCTTCGATGAAACGATCGAGTATGCCGAGGACTACGCCTGGGCGGTCGATCAGCTCAGCCGCGGTCGCAAGTGTATGCGGCTGACCTTTCCCTTCCGCTACGAGCGGGCCAAGCACGGCCGCAGCTACTTTGTCAGCCTCGCGGTCTTCACGATCGCGAAACGCCATGGCGTGAAAGTCGCCTGGCTGGGACCTCGCCAGACTGCCCAAAAGATCGCCAGCCTGTGGCTGAAGCGGCTGATGGCATCCTCCGCTGAAGCCAAAGAGCTGCTCACCGTCGAGCTCGGCGAACACCTGGGCAAATTCAAAGCCTGGCAGCACAGCCGCCGCTAAGGACTCAGTGCGGCATGCCCGTGAAGGCGGCCGCGACGTGGAACGCTCCTGCAAAAAGGATCAACTGCACGCCGGCCATGGCCAGGTAGCGATTGTAAGCCGGGCCCGGCATTGTGGTGAACAGGCAGAACAGAATCCGCATGCCGAGAAGGAACACCGGTGCGCTGGCGATCATCCACTGCACCTGGTGGAAGGCCGCCCAGCAGATGCCGAGCAGGGCCGCGACATTGATCTCCAGCCAGATCGTTCCGAGTGCGAATTTCGGCCCGAAGCGCACGGCCAGCGTGCGTTTGCCGGTGGTCGCGTCCTCCTCGTGATCGCGAAGATTGTTGATCGAGATCAGCACGGCGGAAAGCAGCCCGATCTGCGCCCCCAACAGCAGCGCCTCACGCGGCCACGACCCCGTCTGGACAAACACGGTGCCGCACACCGCGACGAAGCCAAAAAACAGGATCACGAACAATTCCCCCATCCCTCGGTAGGCCAGCGGCCACGGTCCGCCGGTATAGCCATAGGCGAGGAACAGCGAGGGCACGCCGATGGCCAGCATCGGCCAGCCGCGCGCCAGGTAGAGCGGCACCCCGCAGCCGAAGGCGAGCAGGAGAAACAGCGTGGCCCAGCCCATCACCGCCTTGCGGGACATCAGGCCACTGGACGTGACGCGGGTCGGCCCAAGGCGCTTTTCCGTATCGGCCCCCTTGCGGGCATCGATGGCGTCGTTGAAAAAATTGGTCGCGATCTGGATGCAGATCGCACCGGCCAGAGTAAAGAATGCCAGCCAGCCATCGAAATGACCGGAGAGTTTCCAGGCCAGCACGCAGCCTGCCCACACGGGCACGATGGCCGCTGGCAGCGTCTTCGGGCGGGCGGCGAGGATGACGGATTTCAAGCGACTCATTTGCAGAGGAATTCTTCCGTCGTCATACCGATCTCTTTGATAATTTGTTTGAGAAGGAGAGGAGCAAGGTCCCTGCCCTTATGGACTGGCACCGTGGTGCCGCGCCCATCGGTATGACGGTATTGCACATGGGAGCCTCTCTGTCTCACCGGGACAAATCCGTGTCGTTCCAGCAAGCGACACACCTCCGAAGGCTTTAGAACCGGAAGACTGCCCATCTCAAGCGACACTGATTAGCTGGGTTCCCACGAATTCCGCTTCCATCAGCGGATCGCCGTCCTCCAATAGCATGCCGACCACCTCGGCCAGATTTTCCTGAAGTTCTTCGAACGTTTCACCCTGGCTGTGAGCTCCCGGAAATCCCGGAATGTGCCCCACCAGCAAGCCGGTAGCCGAATCACGCTCGACGATGGCGGTGAAAGTTCTCATGTCGCCCACGACCTTGGCACGCCGAACCGGCAGGGTCAAGGGATGGTCAGCGGAGCCCTTCACAGGAAAGGCCACCCCTTTCATCCCGGAGTTCCGCAAGAAGCAGACCGGGGCGACGGTGCTGCCTCAGAAGAAACCTGCGGGACGCCCGCGCTCCTTGAAGGAGAACGGGATCGTCACTGAATCCCTGACGTCCGATCAAGACGCGATCGGCAGCGGCTTCATCGTCTTCCACAGCCCGCGCGTGAAATCGGGAATCTCGATCGGCTGGCTGCCGGCCGAAACCGAACGCGTGGAAAGTTCCAGGATGGAAGACCACGCCGCCGCATCGTAAACGGTGCTGTCCGGCGTCAAGCCATCGCGGATGCACTCCAGATTCCGGATCATCATCACGGTATCCATGCCGCCGTGGCCACCGCCTTGCGCGACCTCCTCCAGGCGCTTGAACAAGGGATGCTTGAACTTCTGGCGCATGGTCTCGAAGTCCTTCGCGGAAAGCCACTCGTGGCTGCCCTTGGCTTCGAGGCCGTATTTCGTCGGCTCGTCGATGGCCATGCGGTCCGGGTAGCCATAAAAGGTGCCGCCGGTGCCCGAGAGCATGTTGATCCGGCTGTAGGGACGCGGGGAAACGATGTCGTGCTGGACCATGATGGTGCGGCCCAGTTCAGTCTTGATGATCGAGGTGTTCATGTCGCCCGCCACGTATTTCTCGGAGGCGTGCTTGCCGCCGTTCGGCTTCTTTTCATCCCGCCACTTCGACAGCCCGATTTCGGGCGAAGAGACGGAAACGATGTACTTGAAGCGGTCGCTGCGGTTGATCCCCATGTACTGGGCCACCGGGCCGAGGCCGTGGGTGGGGTAGAGGTTGCCGTTGTACTTCTTGTGGTACTCGCGGCGCCAGTCGCCTTCCGTGCCGAGCTGGAACAGCATGCTGCGGAGGTTGTGAATGTAGGCGGCCTCGCCGTGGGTCAGATCGCCGAGCACTCCCTCGCGCACCATGTTCAGCACCAGCAGTTCGCTTTCGCCGTAACAGCAGTTCTCCATGATCTGGCAATGGCGCTGCGTGCGCTCGGAGGTGTTCACCAGTTGCCAGCAATCGGCCACGGTCACCGCGGCGGAGACTTCGATCATCACGTGCTTGCCGGCGTTCATCATGGCCAGCCCCATCGGCACGTGCCATTCCCACGGGGTGGCGATCACCACCACATCGACATCGTCGCGCTTGGCGATGGCTTCCCAGGCATGCTCGTCGCCGCAGATGACGACCGGATCGGTGCCGCGCTTGTCCTTCACCGTCTTCGCCGCCCGCGCACAGCGGTCCTGCTTCAAATCGCAGACCACGGTCACCTGGGCGAAATCGGCGAGCGTGGTGCTCTGGACGTGGGTGAGACCCCGGCTGAGGCCGATCACCGCCACGCGGACCTTGGCCATCGGCCTGGTTTTCAGCTCATGGACGGGCTTCGAGGTGGCCGGCCGTGGAGTGTTGTCACCGGTGGCGGCGGAAGCGGCACCCGCTCCGAGCAGGCTGAGGCCGAGGGCGGGAAGAGTCGTCTGGCGAAGGAAATCGCGGCGTGTAGGATTCATGACAGTCGTAACAATGGGCAAATGATCTTAATAAAAACGTCGCCTAATACCGCCCGTTTCACGCGATCCTGACAAGAAATCCGCACATTTCCGAATTGCATCCGTCTTGCGGTCCTCCGGGGCCCTGTCAGACTGTGCTTCGTGAAATGGAACCGCCTGTGGTGGCTCGTTGTGCTTCAAGCAATTGTCGTCCCTGCGCAAGCGGCGTCCGATCCGGCCCGGGAGCAGGAACTCGCGCTCATTCATGCAGCCGAGGCGGACTTTGCCACTTGGAAAAAAACCGGGGTCGAGCCCAATACCTTCCGGGAAAACGTCGAGGAAAGCGGCCGGTTCGATCTGTTTGACCGGGTCCTCACCGGTGACCATCCGGACAGAACAGAGCTCAAACCGACTGCGGCGGCTGTCGACATCCCGGTGACGACTCAATCCGTCGAACCGCGGTATACAACAACACCGTCGGCAGGCCAATGTCCCACGGTCTGGCGCCGGATCACCCGGGATCGCTTTGAAATCTGGACGCCGCAGGTTGGCAAATTGTTCGATGCCGGCGGAAAGCTGCTGGCCGAGGTGAAGGTACGCCGGGGCGATGGCCATGGCCGCGAATGGTATGGGGCGTTCCTGCCGGACGGTCGCTGGATCACCACCGACATCGAAGATCTCGACAAGGAGCTGACGATGTTCTCGGCGGATGGAAAGCGGCTGTGGACGATACCCGGAGATCGCCTCATTCCTGACACCAAGGACGGCTATGACGCCACACCGCTGATCGCCTGGGCACGGTCCGACAAGGACGGCAAGGCGTGGGTGGTCTCGGTCGGATCGGAATCGGGGCGAGGCTGGGTGAAGGTGGACCCGGACGGCAAATTCACCCGGATCGAATCTCCGTGGAAGGAATGCTTCCCCCAGCAACTCGGGCCGCGAGGCTTTTTGGAATCAAAAGCCGACAGTGATGACGGCAGCGTCTCGGTCACGCGGGAAGTCGCCGGTCACGGCTCTGGGGCGGTATGGCCCAACTATGGCATCGGGGAAACCAGTGTATCGATTTTCGAGGGCGGAAAGTTCGGCATTCTTCCGGGCGGATGGGCGATCCACATCCAGTCGGACTATTCGGATCTGTTCCAACCACGAGACGCGCGAGTCCGCGAGCCGCTCTGGTTTTACAGCGTCAACGGCCAATTCAAGCGTTGGATCAATGGCCGCGCCGTTGGTACCGACCTCGGGACCGGCGGGCTGTGGGTGCGCCTGCCCGACGACACTTGCCTCCGCGTGGACAAGGGCTTTTCCGCAAAGACGCATCTACGCTTCGTCGGGGCTGGAAAAAAGACCCTCATGCCCTTGGAAATCCATCAGGACATCGGCCTCGGCCTGTTCCTGGAGGACGACAAACTGGTGGTCGGGACATGGAAGCTTCCTCCGTCGAAATGAGGCCCAGGTTGATGATGTCCAATTCGCCGTGCCTGTGCAGGATTGCATTTGTCGGCGGGCGAACCGCTGGCTAGAGAATCGCTCATGCGCACGACCATCCGCGAGATTCTGAAATCCACCGGTCCCCAGGACGAAATCCACGCCGCCGGCTGGGTGCGGACGCGCCGGGACTCGAAGGCGTTTTCCTTCATCGAACTCAACGACGGCTCGTGCCTCGGCAATCTCCAGGTCATCGCCGACGCCGGCATTCCCGGCACCGAAGACCTCCAGAAAATGAGCACCGGGGCTTCCGTCTCCGTGGTCGGAAAACTGGTGGCTTCGCAGGGCGGTGGCCAATCGTGGGAGGTGCAGGCCACCTCGATCCGCCTCGTCGGTGGCGCGCCGGAGGACTTTCCGCTCCAGAAGAAAGGCCACACCACCGAGTTCCTGCGCTCGATCGCCCACCTCCGTCCGCGCACCAACCTCTATGGCGCCATGTTCCGCCTGCGCAGCCGCATGAGCTACGCCGTGCACACCTTCTTCCAGCAGCGCGGATTCCACTACGTCCACACCCCCATCATCACCGCCAGCGATTGCGAGGGAGCTGGCGAAATGTTCCGCGTGACCACCCTCGATCCTACCCAGGCCGGTGCGAAATCCTTCGGGGACGACTTCTTCGGCAAGGCCGCCCACCTCACCGTCTCCGGCCAGCTCGAGGGCGAGACGTTCGCCTGCGCCCTCGGCAATATCTACACCTTCGGCCCCACCTTCCGCGCCGAAAATTCGAACACCTCGCGCCACGCCGCCGAGTTCTGGATGATCGAGCCCGAGATGGCCTTCTGCGACCTCCAGGGCGACATGGACCTGGCCGAGGCGATGGTGAAATACCTCGTCAAGGAAGCCCTCGAACACCAGGACGGCGACCTTTCGATCTTCGAAAAGTTCGTGGACAAGGGCCTGCGCGAGCGCCTCGAATTCGTGGCCGAAAACGCCTTCGAACGCCTGCCCTACACCGAGGCCGTCGAGATCCTGAAAAAGTCCGGAAAAACCTTCGACTACCCCGTCGAATACGGCCTCAACCTCCAGAGCGAACACGAACGCTGGCTGACCGAAGAGCACTTCAAGAAGCCCGTCACCGTCTTCAACTACCCGAAGGAGATCAAACCCTTCTACATGCGCCTCAACGACGACGACAAGACCGTCACCGCCATGGACCTCCTCGTCCCCGGCATCGGCGAAATCGTCGGCGGCAGCCAGCGCGAGGAGCGCCACGACGTCCTCCTGGCCAACATGGAGCGCAACCACCTTTCGCTCGAAGACTACGGTTGGTACGCCGACCTTCGTAAATACGGCACGGTGCCCCACGCTGGCTTCGGCATGGGCTTCGAGCGCCTGCTCATGTTCGTCACCGGCATGGGCAACATCCGCGACGTCATCCCCTTCGCCCGCACGCCCGGGCATTGTGAGTTTTGAGAATGAATTACACTGTCTGGTCAGTCCCGGACAACCGAATCACCAAAATGACAGACGAAGCATGGCAGGATCTGATCGCGAGCGCACAGGAATCTCTGAAAACTCATATCTCCAACGCGTACCAGACATACGGCATTGGTGAATTCGAGCGATTCGATTGTGATCTGCCAACCGGCCGCATCTGGTGGTCAACGGCGGGAGAGAAGAAAGTTGAGGCCGACATGGTCATAGTCGGCACCATTTCCGGCGAGTCCGGAACCTGGCTTTGGGGATGGGGCAATCCTCATCTCAATGGTGTTCCGATGGAAGAAATGGACCGCGTCATTTCCTTCGGCGAGGAAAATGGGATCGAGAAACTCACCTCGCGACAATGGCCCGCCGAAGAGGTCGATGGATGGGAGATGACAGCATTGGCCGCTCAGGTCCTGCAGGCTGAAGCGGCTTATCGATGCCCCTCAGGAAAGGGGTTTTTGTTTGTGCTGCTGAATCGGATTCGAAAAAGCTCATTCTCCGTGACGAATTCCTGAACGCCCTCTTGATGCCGAAGGCATCGCAGCATCAGTAGCCGGTGGTTGAGGAGCCCAGGGCGACGACACCACCGGTTCGGCACGAAACTCATTCGATCCCGAACGGGATCGCAGCCGCTTGCTTACGCCAGGAAGCGTTCATCATAGGCGACACCCGCTTTTTTGAGAAACTCCTCCAGTTCTTCCCGGAAGGTCTTCACCCGATGATGCGCCTCCTGGTTCGAAATGTATTGCCGGACCGACTTCCGCGCGGAAGGACTGACCGTGAGGGCGCAATATCCCTCCTGCCAGGCGAAACCCGGCTGCCTTCCATCGTGATGCATCCAGATGCTGGAAGCCTTCTTCATCTCACGCATGAAATCCGACAAGCGATGGGTTGCCTTGAGCGTAACCAACAGGTGCACATGGTCCGCCACGCCACCAATGCCATGGGCTTCGGCTCCCAATCCGTTCACCACGCCGCCCAGATATTCATGCAAAGCCGGGAGCAGGGGCATCGGAATCAATGGCTTCCGATCCTTCGTGCTGAAAATGAGATGATAGTGGAGCCCGAGATACGTGGACACTCGCGCAAACCATCATGGACGAAGCCGGAAGTCGATGACTGAATGGACGCGGCTGCGATCCCATTCGGGATCGAATCGCAGGCCGTCTAACCGGAGGTGTCGTCGCCTGAGGCTCCTCAACCTCCGTCTACCGATGCTGCCATCCCTTCGGGATGAAGATTAGCGCGGCATGTTCCGGGCACATGGGTGACAAAAGCTCCCGGGCACATGGTGTACACTGGGACGCATGGTCTGGAACGAAATCGACCCTCATTCCGCCAATGCTACGGATCAGCACCGCACCAACCACATTTGGCCTCAACGGTAGAAACTTGTTCTCCGCCGTCATCCCAGGCATCATGCCAGACAACTGGAAACCGCTCATGAAACGACAGCTTGGCCTCCTGTTCCTCCTCGGACTACCTGCTTGCCAAACCATCGCTCCCCGGCGGCTCGACGCCGCAGAGACCAAGGTCTGGTCCACCTCCCTCTCTCAGCCTGTAACGTTCATCAGCCACGGCGGTCACTTGCTGGGAAGCGACAACGACACTTCGATCACGCTTGCGGGAAACCACGAGCTGGTCCTGACGGAATACGGCTACGTTGTATGGACTTACCGCGGCACCTACGACATCCTCCCAGGCGGCTCGATTCACTTCACGGTAAAGAATGGTGCCCACAAGTGGCCCAACATGGAACTTCATCAGGATGCCCGGGGAAAGTTCCTATGCACCCACCGGGAAACGAATCCGGATGCAGTTTTCCGGCAGGTCCCATGAAACCGCACTTGATTAAGGTCCGCCTTTTCGTGCGAAGCGTAGTCGCGTAAGCATGGCTGCTTGCGATCCGGTGGAGCGGCCCTGTGGCAAAAGTCTCGAAGTCGCAACCAAGGGTCCGCCGCCCCCACTCACAAGCAGGCATGCTTGTGCTACGATGCCTGCAGCCCGTCACCACTTCGGCACTTACCCCACATCGGCACAGTCCATTTCCTTGCCAATCCGTCCCCATTGATGCCCGACGAACTCCAAACCCAAATTCGCAACGCCTTCGAGACCGTGCCCCGTCCGGCCTGGGAGGCGATCACGGGCTGCACCTGCTCGGAATGCACCGAGATCCGCGATGACTTCAATGGGGTCCTCAGCAACGATCGGGAAGGGAGGAAGATGGATTACCACTGTTGGGACATGGGCTTCATGACTGATGAGGCAAGGCACTACTTCCTTCCCGCGTGGCTGCACCTGGCAATCAAAGAACCGAAGTCAGGCTATGCCGATGCTCTGTTGGAGGCTTTCGGCCAGGATGCCGGTTGGGAGCCCCCCGGAGGTTACAGCCCAGCCCAGAAAGAGGCCATCGCGGCGTTTCTCCGCCACCTCAAGGCGACGGATGCCATCCACGACTGGCCGGAATACTACGCCGCTCTGTTTCGTTGGACTGGGGGTCTCGAAGACTGAATGACCGAAAGAGCTACTCCCCCGTCCCCTCGATCAACGTCTTCGTATCCGGACGGGTGAACGGCTTGCTGAAGAATCTCTCCACCGTCTGGTTGAACAGTTCGGGATCCTCCATCGGGATCATGTGGGTGGCTCCCGGAAAGATGCAGAGATGGGCGTTGGGCAGGGCGTTGAAGATGCTCTGCGTGTGGTCGTCCCGGACCACGTCCTTGTCGGCGGCCATTACCAGGGTCGGTGAAGTGATGCCCTTCAATTTCTCCAGCGGAATGTGCGGCTGGCTGACCATCAGGCTGAGCTGCTGATGGTAGACGTCCCAAGGCTCGGATGTATCCCCATTCGCAATCTGGGCGTCCACTTCCTCCAACTGCTTTTTGATCGAGGAGGACTCCCAGTCGTAGAGGCCGCCCGGCTCGATGTTCGCGCCCATGATGGCCAGCTTGTCCACCTTGTCAGGATGATTGATCGCCAGCAGCAGGCCGACGATCCCTCCATCACTCCAGCCCAGAACATCGACCTTTTTCAGGCCCAGTTTGTCCAGCAGCGCATTCATGTCCTCCGCCATTTGCCGATAGGTCAGGCGACCGGGGCCCATCTCGCTCTTGCCGTGCCCCCGGCTGTCGGGAGCGATCACCTGATAGTGGTTCGAAAAGAAATCGAGCTGGTCACCCATTGAGGAAATATCCCCGCCATTGCCGTGTAGCAGCAGGAGCGGCGCGCCTTTGCCATAGGTCTCGTAATAAAGGCTGATTCCATCCAACTCGACGGAGTGTCCGGCTGAGTCGTTCTCCCCATAGTCGGGAGGATCGGGTGCCACCGCAGTGACCGCGTTGGCGTGGGTCGATGAGACAATGACCAGCCCGAGGACAAGGACGACTCCCATGCACGACAGGAGTGCCGCGATCTTCAGTTTGGCGTTCATCTTAAAAGTTTGCGGCAGCACCTCGGATACGGTCCCGGCTCCCGAAACTATCACCTCCGACTCAATTTTCACCACAGGGATTGTAGCGCCAATGGCCCTTTCGGAAGTCTGCCAGCCAACCGGCAGGAGGGTCATCCAAGCAACCGGATCCCCGGAAACTGCTTCTCCGCCGTGCGCCGCACGGTTTCGATGAACTCCTGCATGAACGCCTGCGAGCCGCCTTCACGGGTCGTCGCGGCGTGCAGGCTGGCGCGCAGGCCGTGCGTGCCAATCGGGCGCTCGGCGACGTAATCGCGATCCAAATGCGCCTGCACCGCCCAGCGTGGCAGGGCGGCGATGCCACGACGGCTTTTCACCAGTTGGAGAATGGCAACAGTCAGCTCGGACGTGCGGCGTTCACGGGGTTCGATGCCGGCGGGTTCGAGGACCTGCCGGAACAGGTCCATGCGGTTGTCCGGGATCGGATAGGTGATCAGCGTTTCGCGCTCGAAATCGCGCGCCGTGAGATGGCTTTTCCGCAGCAGCGGATGATCGTGGGCGAGCAACGCGGGCATGTCGTATTCGAACAGCGGATAGTGCTCGATGCCCTTGCGACGCTTCGCGCTCGAGACGATCACCAGGTCCGCCCGGCCCTCATCAAGCAGTCCCACCGGATCGGCATGGAAGCCGGAGACGATGTCCATTTCCACATCCGGCCAACCCTCCCGCAGGGCATCCATGGCCGGCATCAGCCAGTCAAAGCACGAGTGACACTCCACCGCGATGCGCAGCGTGCCCGCCACTCCCTGCTCCAGCCGGGCCAGGTCCCGCTCCGCATCCGAGATCTGCCGCTGCACGTCATACGCCAGCACCAGCAGGCGCTCACCCGCACGCGTCCATTTCAGGGGACTCGTCTTCCGCTCGAACAGCTCCACGCCATAGTGCTCCTCCACCGCCCGCACCTGGTGGGAAAGCGCGCTCTGGCTAAGCGAAACCCGCTGCCCGGCACGCGTGAGGTTCCCGGTTTCCGCCAGGGCGACGAGGGACTGGAGATGGCGGAGTTCGAGCATGGGAGGGACAACGGTCAGTGGTCAGCAGTCAACGGGAAGAAGGTAGCAAACGCTTCAAGACACCGACCATGAATAAAATCGGGGATCAACATGAACACACCGCGTTTTGTTCATGATCGGTTCTCCATCACGCTCGCCGCCGATGAATCCCAATTTGACGACGCATGTCGGCGGCTATCCCCGGATCGGCCGGAAACGCGAGCTGAAAAAAGCCCTCGAAGCCTTCTGGGCCGGCCGCCTCGATGCCGCCTCCCTCGATGAGACCGCCCGCTCCCTGCGCCACCTCCATTGGCAGGAGCAATCCAACGCCGGCCTCGACTTCGTCGCCGTGAATGACTTCAGCCTCTACGACAACATGCTCGACCTCGCCTGCGTGCTCGGCGTGGTGCCCGAGCGCTTCGGCGACCCAAATGAACCGGTGACGCTCGACCGCTACTTCCGCCTCGCCCGTGGCCGCGGCCGCCAGGACGGGCGACCGGACGTCGCGCCCCTCGAACTCACCAAGTGGTTCGACACCAACTACCACTACCTCGTCCCGGAACTCACCGCCGGCCAGGCCTTCCGTTTCGCCTGGGACAAGCCCGTACGCGAACTCCGCGAGGCCCTCGCCGCCGGCTACCGCCCGAAAGTCGTGCTCATCGGCCCCGTCACCTTCCTCGCCCTGTCCAAATCCGAATCCGGCGATCCTCTCGACCTGTTGGAAAACCTCCTGCCCGCCTACCGAGCCCTCCTCGAGGCCCTCACCGCCGCGGGAGCCAAGTGGGTGGAAATCAGCGAGCCGATCCTGGCCACCCGCAAGGATGAAAGACTGATCTCCTCCCTGGAGCGGGCCTGGAGCGCAGTCGATGGCCTTCCGTCCGTGAGCGGGCTGAAGCTCCTCCTTTCAATCGCCTACGGCCCGCTCGGCACCGCTTTGGGACGCATCGCCGCCCTGCCGGTCGATGGACTCCACCTCGACGCCATCCGCGGCCAAGGCGACCTTCCATGGCTGCTGAAACACTGGCCCGCGGACCGCATCCTCTCGCTCGGCGTGATCGACGGGCGATCGATCTGGCGCGCGAATCCGGAAGTCTGGCGCGCCCTCGTGCAAACCTTCCGCGACCACCGTCCGGCGGATTCACTCTGGCTCGGCAGCTCCTGCTCGCTGCTGCACACCCCGCACGACCTAACAGAAGAGACCGCCCTCGATCCCGCCCTGCGCTCATGGCTCGCCTTTTCGAAGGAAAAACTTGCCGAACTCGTCACCGTCGCCGCCGGTGAAGCACCGGTCGATGCCCTGGCCATCGCCCGCGCCGCCCTCATCTCGCGTCGCCAGCACCCCGCCGTCCGGATTCCCGCCGTCCGCCAGGCGATCGATGCCCTCGATGATTCCGCCTCGCGACGCGAAACGCCCGTGGCCCGGCGCACCGCCCTCCAGCGCGAGCTACTAGGCCTGCCGTTGTTCCCCACGACCACCATCGGCTCGTTTCCCCAGACAGCGGAGATCCGCGCCCTCCGCGCCCGCCATCGCAAGGGCACCGACGATGACGCCGCTTACCAGTCCGGCCTCGACGCCGCCCTCCGCGAGGTCATCCGCCACCAGGAAAAACTCGGGCTCGATGTCCTCGTCCACGGCGAATTCGAGCGTACCGACATGGTCGAGTTCTTCGGCGAAAAGCTCGAAGGCATCGCCGTTACCGCCAATGGCTGGGTCCAGAGCTACGGCTCCCGCTGCGTGAAGCCGCCCGTGATCTGGGGCGACATCGTGCGCCCGGAACCGATGACCGTAGAAGTCGCCGTCCGCGCCCAGGCCCTCACGAACAAGCCGATGAAAGGCATGCTCACCGGCCCGATCACGATCCTCCAGTGGAGCTTCGTGCGCGATGACCTGCCGCGCTCCGCCGTGGCCACCCAGCTCGCCCTTGCCGTGCGCGCCGAGGTTCACGATCTGGAAGCCGCCGGCATCCGCGTCATCCAGGTGGACGAACCCGGCCTGCGCGAGGGCTTTCCTCTCGATGCCGCCGAGCGGCCCGGTTACCTCGACTGGGCCGTCCGCGCCTTCAAGATCGCCACCTGTGGCGTGCGGGATGAAACCCAGATCCACACCCACATGTGCTACGCCGAGTTCACCGACGTGGCCGGTGCCATCGCCGCGCTCGATGCGGACGTCATCACCCTCGAAGCCTCGCGCAGCAAAATGAAAGCCCTCGGCGCGGTCCTCGAAGGCGGCATCCTCTCCGAAGTCGGCCCCGGGGTCTGGGACATCCACTCGCCGCGCATCCCAAGCGTGGAGGAAATGGCCGACCTCCTCCGCCGCGCGCTCCGGGTCATCCCCGCCGAGCGCCTGTGGGTCAATCCCGACTGCGGCCTCAAAACCCGCGGCTGGGAAGAAACCCGCACCTCGCTGAAAAACCTCGTCGCCGCCGCCTGCCTGCTGCGCGAGGAGGCGATGGTGAGCGCCTGACGATTTCTTCCCCCCCTCGCTGGCCGCCCCCTTGGATCTGGCAGCGAGGAGAGGGTATTGACCGATCGGGCGATGGACACTATCCTGTACGACGTGAACGCGATCAGCTACACCGCCGCCCGGGAAAATCTGGCCTCCACAATGGACCAGGTTTGTTCGGACCACGCGCCAATGATCATCACCCGGAACCGCGACCAATCCGTGGTGATGATTTCACTGGAGGACTACGAGGCCCTGGAGGAGACCGCCCACCTCATTCGAAGCCCCGCAAATGCGAAGCGTTTGCTGGAGGCCATCCACGCATTGGAAAGCGGTCGGGGTGTGGTGCGGGACATCGACCTCGACGCATGAATCTCACCTTCGCCCCACAAGCCTGGGAGGACTATCTGTTCTGGCAGTCGAACGACCCGAAGATGGTGCAGCGCATCCACCAGCTACTGAAGGACATCATCCGCAGCCCGCATGCCGGCATCGGGAAACCCGAGCCACTGAAGCATGCCTTCCGCGGCTATTGGTCCCGACGAATCGATTCCGAACACCGCATCGTCTACAAGGTCGTCGAAGGAGCGGTGCTGATCGCGCAGTTGCGGTCCCATTATGGGAATGGGTGAGGCGTTGATCAGTCCCCGCCACCTATCGTGACGTGTCGTTTGGAAAGGCCCCGCCCCTTGCGTGGACCCGACCTTTTCGATAGATGATTCACATGGCGATGTCTCCTCGGTGTTTCGTGCTTCCTGTCATCGGGCTCCTCGCCTCCTGTGCCGCGCCCATTCCTACAACCGTCTACGGAAAGGGCATCGAGGAGCGCCGCTACGAGATCACCGGCCAACCGCGCCTGTCATGGCCGAAGGAAAAACTATTCCCCAACGACGGCCCTTATCTGGCCGTGCACAGTGGAGACAATGAGCACGAGATCGAGTGGAGACAGGATGCACGCGCCGCCAAGCGTCTTGATTCCCGGAGGACTTACCGTTTTGAGCTGATCGATGTCCGGATCAAAGGTCGCGACGAGCGCGAAATTCTGTCCCGCATCCTCGAGGGCGACCACGTGGTCTATGATGCGGCGATCTGCGAGGTTCACCACCGGTTGATGGCACGCAAGAAAATCAGGGTCTCATTCGGAACGCCATCCATGAGCTTCATTGACGCGGAACACTCCACCTTCCCGCATCTCGACAGCGCCAATGGCGGGTGCATTGCAGACGCTAGCGCGCCCCAATTCGGCGTCGATTGGGTCTGCGACGATTGCTTGCGGGCTCTGGCTGCTTGGAGGATATCCCCGCATTCGCATGACCACCCGGAACCGCTTCGATACTGAGAGGGGAGTCAACCGACTGTTTATTTTTCAAAGCAGAGGCTTGGCAGTTGGAAAGCACCGCCATGGCGGGTAAGACCCTCCGCGTGGACGCTTGGACGATTTCAGTGGAGACGGTGCGGTCGGCCTTGCAGGCCGGCGTGCGCGAGTTCGTGGTGTGTGCCGGGGCCCGCAATGCCGCGCTCTTGGAGGTGCTGGCCCGTGCCGAATCCCAGGGCCATGCCAAGGTCTGGCGGCATTTCGAGGAACGCAGCGCCGGATTTTTCGCCCTCGGCCGCACGCTGGCGATCCATGCTCCCTGCGCCGTCGTCACCACCAGCGGCACCGCCGCCGCCGAGCTGCTGCCGGCGATGATCGAGGCCCACTATCAATCCCGCCCGCTGGTCGCCATCACCGCCGACCGCCCCGCCCGCTTCCGCGGCACCGGCGCGCCGCAGGCCATCGAGCAGCCCGGCATCTTCGGCCCGCATGCCACGACCGCCCCGGCGGAGGCGCCCTTCGCGGGCTGGTCCGGAAACGGCCCACTCCATCTCAACGTCGAGTTGGAAGAGGAATTCCAGCTCGCCGAGGTCACCTTCGCCGGGCCGGCCGACTTCGCCGCGCACAGCCCCAGCCCGAACGTGGGAGCGCTCGCCCGCTGGCTGCGCGAGGACATTTATCGAGGCCTGGTCGTGATGATCGGCGGCCTCGAACCCCTCGATCACGAGGAGGTGTTCCACTTTTGCCAGGCCCTCGGCGTGCCCGTCGTGGTCGAAGGCACCAGCGGTCTCCGCGAGGCCCTCCAGGCCTTCGCCCTACCGGATCCCGACCGCATGCTCCGCGAAAAGACCCCGGGAAAAATCCTCCGCCTCGGCGATGTGCCGAGCGGTCGTTTCTGGCGAGATCTCGAAGACCTGCCGGAGACCGATGTCTGGTCCGTCAGTCGCGGCGGTTTCTCCGGCCTCGCCCGCCCGTCGAATGTCATCGCCGGCGAAGTCGCCCGCGTCCTCCGTGCCATCGGCGAGGTCGAGCCCATCGGCGACGTGCTGGATCACTTCCCCGACCTCGCCCCGCGCGCGGTCAAGATCGACGAGCTGCTGGAAGCCTATCCCGACAGCGAGCCCGCCCTCATCCGCACCCTTTCCCTCTACGCCTCCTGCGGAAATTCCGTCTACCTCGGCAACAGCCTGCCGGTCCGCGAGTGGAACCTTTTCGCCCAATGGGACCGCCCGGTGACCGAGGTCCGCGCCAATCGCGGCGCCAATGGCATCGACGGCCAGGCCAGCACTTGGCTCGGCTGGACCGCCGAGCAATCCGGCGCCTGGGCCATGCTCGGCGACCTTACCGCCCTCTACGACCTCGCCGCCCCCTTCGTGCTCGACCAGGTCGAAACGTCCGGCCGCGTCCTCGCCGTGATCAACAACCATGGCGGCCGCATCTTCGAACGCCTGCCGCGCCTTTCCGAAATGAGCCCGCGCGCCGCCGAATGCTTCACCAACCCCCAAACCGCCGACCTCTCCGGCTGGGCCAAGCTCTGGGGCATGAAGCACCTTCGAATCACCAATGCAGATGACTTCGACGCACTCGAACAGGGCGACGACACCATCCTGTTGGAAGTCCTTCCCGATCCCGGCCAGACCACCGCGTTCTGGGCCGCTTGGGACAAGATGTAATCAACGGCAAGTCCGTCGGACTACGTAATCTTGCAAACTGCACTTGCCTCCGGGGGGACGATCTTCTACTCCCTCCGCGACGATTCCGTCACAATCCGATGAGCACTGTAAGTAAGCTGATCGACTACCTCCTCTGGCCCCTTCTGTTCGCGGTGCCGTGTGCGGCCATGGCTTACGGTTTCTCGATCGGCCATGATACGATCGTCTTCAACATCACCTACCTCGTGATGGCGGCGACGCTGTATTTCCTGGAAAAGATCCATCCGCACGAGAAGGACTGGCACGAATCGGACGGCCAGGAAATCCCCGACCTCGCCCACACGCTTTCCACCAAGCTGATGGTGGAGGCCATTGTCCTTTCGCTGACCTTCTTCGGCATTTCCAAGGCACTCGGCGATCGCCCCGGCACCGGCCTGTGGCCGAATCATTGGCCGATGTTCTTCCAGATTGCCCTCGGTCTGGTGGTGGGGGAATTCGGCCTCTACTGGGCCCATCGCGTCGCCCATGAATGGATGCCACTGTGGCGCTTCCATGCCGTCCACCACAGCTCGACAAAGCTGTGGTTCTTCAACACCGGTCGCTTCCATTTCATCGACACCATCAAGAGCATGGTCTTCGCCGGACCCTGCATCGCCCTCTCCGGCGCGCCGGGGCCGGTACTGGTGTGGTGCAGCGCCATCACCGCCTTCATCGGCATTCTCACGCACTGCAACATCCAGATGCGCTTCGGCTGGTTGAACTACATCTTCAACACCCCCGGCCTGCACCGCTGGCACCACTCGATGGACCTGCGCGAGGGCAACAAGAACTACGGCGAAAACCTGGTCATCTGGGATCTCATCTTCCGCACCTATTTCAACGACAAGGCTCGCCGCCCCCCGGCCGAGATCGGCATCCGCGAGGCCATGCCCACCAGCTACTTCGGCCAATTGGCGGCTCCCTTCTACTGGAAACGCTACCAGGCCGAACAAAAGGCTCTCAGGAAGCAGCGCAAGCAGGACCAGCAGCAGGCCGTGGGAGCCGCCCTCGAACCAGCCGAGTAGGAACGGGCTCATTCCATCGACGGTGGACGAACAAGCCGCGAGGAACTCCGCAAGTCCATCCGGCTTGAAACGTTCCCGCCCAACGAAAAAGCGGCCCCACCGCGAGGTGAGGCCGCTTTGGAAACTACTTTCGATCAGTAGGTCTTCAGCCACTCGATCACGTCGGCCACGTCCTGGGCGGACAGTCCGAGCTGGTCGGCGGAGAGCATCAGCGAATGGTTCATCGGCTTCATCGAGGCGATGCGGTTCTTCGGAACCATCTGCTTCACCCCGCCGACGGAGACCACCATCGCCGGATCACCCGGAGCGAGGATGATGCCGTCGATCTGCTGGTTGTCCTTTAGCATGATCGTCGTGCCCTCGAAGCCGTGGGCGATGTCCGCGGAGGGATCGACGATCGACTTGGCGGCCGTGGCGGCTCCCTGGCGGGAAACCCATCCCTGGAGATCCGGCGCGAAATGCGGGCCCGCGTCGCCGAGGTGGTGGCACATCACGCAACGCATCGCGGTCGTCTTTCCGCGCGTGGCGTCGCCCTTCAGCTTCATCACATCTGCATCGCTGAAGTTCGACTTTTCAGGCTTCGGCGGCGCCACCGAGGCAGTGAGCACGATCTTGTCCGGATCATAAATCCCGCGCGTCTTGAGCTCCTCCTTCAGGTTGAACTTGGCCCACGCTCCGGTGCCACGGACGAACAGCCAGCGGACCGCCTCACCCTGCGAGGGTGAATTGTCTGCCAGCGCGAAGAGCGCCTCGGCGGCGGACTTGTCATCGATGAACGACAGCGACTCCACGGCGAAATCGCGCTGCTCCTTGGTCAGAGCCGAAGAGGCCGCGCGGGCCTTGAGATCCGGCACCGCCGCGGCAGGCCACAGGCGCCATGTCAGGCGGGCGAAGTTGTCATTCCACTTCAGTGGGTCCTTCTGGCCGAGTGCATCGCGCAGGGAGGTCCAGACGGCGCTCTCCTGCTCGGCGGCGGCGAGACCGATCGCTTCCAGGTAATTCTTGTCCTGCCCGTCCCAGCCTTTGGCGACCGTCAGCAGGATCGGCGCGATCTTATCCGCAGGCAAATCTCGAACCGAAAGCGCGGCATCACGGCGGATCGCGGGTGAAGGATCGCTCGCCACCTTGGTCGCATACGGGATCACGTCCGAAGTCGTGCGGCGCAGCGCCCGGAAGGCCACCAGGCGGGTGCTGGTGTTCGGAGATTCGAGCAACTTCTCGCACTCCACCACGCCCTTCGGGCCGAGGTGCGGCAGCAGCCAAACGCCACGGGCCGCGATCCACGGATCGGGATCTTTGGTCAGCGCCAGCACGGCATCCAGCGCTTCGGCTCCCTTGTGGGCGAGGCCATTGAAACCGGTCCAACGTACATTGTTCGCCGGGCTGCGGAGTGCCGCGATGCTGCCGGGGATCGTGTTCAGGTCGATCTTCGGGATCGTCGATTTGAAGCCCTTCGGCGCGATCCGGTAAATGGTGCCGGAGCAGGAGTCATCGAAGTCGCCGTGGCCGCCCACGCGGGAGTCATACCAGTCGCACACGTAGAGCGCGCCATCCACCCCCACCACGATGTCGGACGGACGGAACATGGTGGTGTCCGCCGCATCCTTCTTCATGCCGGTGAAGTCGGCACCGGAGAACTGCCCGGTCGTGTTCGAAGTCAGGAAATCATGCCGCTCGAACTTGTAGCCGGCACCCTTCACTTCCGGCTGGTAGCTGAAGACCACGTTCCGTGCCGCCTCGCAGCTTAGCAGCGTGCCGGCGAATTTCGGGCCAAGCGCGCCGTTTTCATAAAACGCGATCCCGGTCGGCGATCCACCGCCATAGATGTCGCCTGCGTCAAACGTGCCGGGGTCGTCCTGGCGCCAGTGGGCGCGTCCATGGTCCTGGCCCGGGCGCTGCACCGTGGTCCAGCTCCGGCCTTCGCGGGTGAAATAGCCCGCCGAGCCGTATTCGAGCACATAGGAAGTGCGGCACGCCGGCGGATCGTCGTTGTCATTTTGGAACACCTCGCCCAGCGAGTTCTCGCAGTTCTCGAAGCTATTACGGTAACCATGGCCGACGATCTCGACATTCGTGCCGTCGGCATTCATGCGGGCGGTGAAGCCGGGCGTCCAGACGTGGCCGTCGCTGCTTTTCTCACCGGGCTTTGCCAGCGGGTGACCCATGTAATCGCCGACGGCGCGAAAAGTCTTGCCGGAGTGGTCGGTGAACACCGCACCGGTATTTCCGGCATTGATATACCATTTCCCGTCCGGCCCGCCGGTCACGGAGTGCAGCGAGTGGTCGTGATTGCGACCGTTGAAGCCGGTCAGCAGTACTTCGCGCTTGTCCACCGCCGGGTCGAATTTCAGGTCGCGGTTGGTGTCGGTATAAACCAGCAGGTCCGGCGGTTGGGACACCACCACCTTGTCATCGAATACCGCGATGCCCAGGGGCGCGATCAGGTTCTTTTCCTGGACGAACGTGTGTGAACTGTCCGCATGGCCCTCGCCCTTGGTGTCCTCCAGCACCACGATCCGATCCCCCTCGGGACGCCGGCCGTTGTGACTGCGGTAGTTCACGCCTTCGGCCACCCAGATCCGCCCCTTCGCGTCCACCTCGATGTTGGTCGGATTGTAGAGCTGCGGCGTGGTCGCCCAGATCGTCACCTCCAGCCCCTCGGGGAGGTGGAATTTATCGACCGGGACATTCTGGGGTGGCTTGCCGGGTTTCCAGTCCTCCTCCGCGAGAAGCGGGGTCATGGCTGCAAGAATACAAAGAGAAATACGGATCATGCGGGGGCGGATACGGGCCGGCTCAGCCACTCCTAACCAAAAAATTCCGCCCGCCATCCGCCCAAACCTCAAGGCACCCGCGGGAACTTCTTAAAGTCAGGCTTCCGCTTCTCCACGAAGGCTTGTTTGCCCTCCTTCGCCTCCTCGCTCATGTAATACAGCAGCGTGGCATTGCCCGCCAGGTCGAGCAGGCCCATCTGGCCGTCGCAGTCGGCATTGAGTGCCGCCTTCAGGCAGCGCAGCGCGATCGGCGAGTGCTCGAGCATCTCCCGGCACCACTGCAGCGTCTCCTTTTCCAAGTCCTTCAGTGGCACCACCGTATTGACGAGGCCCATGTCGAGCGCCTGCTGCGCGTCGTACTGGCGGCAGAGATACCAGATCTCCCGTGCCTTCTTCTGGCCGACGATGCGCGCCAGGTAGCTCGAACCGAGTCCCCCGTCGAAACTGCCTACCTTCGGCCCCGTCTGGCCGAAGCGCGCATTGTCCGCGGCGATGGTGAGATCGCAGACAACATGGAGCACGTGGCCACCCCCGATGGCGTAGCCCGCCACCATCGCCACCACCGGCTTCGGCAAGCCGCGGATCTTCTTTTGCACGTCGAGAATGTTCAGCCGCGGGATACCATCGGCGCCGATGTAGCCCGCGTGGCCGCGCACTTTCTGGTCTCCGCCCGAGCAGAACGCATCCGGGCCCTCGCCGGTCAGGATGATCACGCCCACCGTCGGGTCCTCGTGAGCCAGCTCAAAGGCGATCAGCATTTCCTTCACCGTCTGGGGCCGGAACGCATTCCGCACCTCCGGGCGGTTGATGGTGATCTTCGCAATCTGGCCTTCATCCGTCGTCTCATACCGGATGTCTTCAAATTCACGCACGGGCGTCCACATGCCTACAATTGTGAGCCGACCCCGCTCCCCGCGCAAGCCGGGTTCCGGGAAGAATTCTCAGCCGCAAAAAGGCGCAAAAGGCACAAAATTTTCAGAAATTGAAAACCTAATCCGCTCTTCTTGTTTTGCGTTTCTTGCGCCTTTTTGCGGCTAAAAATCTTCTTCGACTCTCCCCAACCACTCCGCCACCACCTGGGCAACAACCTCCGGCTGATCCCATGGCACCCGATGCCCGGCCCCTTCCACAACCGCCAGCTCCGCATCGGTCATCGCCGCCACCGCCCGCGCTCCCAGCGCCCGGAATTTTTCATCCCGCACCCCGCACACCCATAACGCCGGCACAGTCACCTCCCCCAGCCTCCGCCACAATGGCTCCTGCGCCCCCAGCGACCAATCGATGAAACTCCGCGCGATCTCCCTCCGCCGTTGTTCCAGCAAGCGACGGTCGCCCGGTGCCTCCCCGCCCAGGACCGGCTGCGCATTCCACGACGTCAAAAACTCCGCCCAGTCTCCCGACAGCGCACGACTCGCCCACTCGGCATCCACCTCCCTCCGCTTTGAGCGCTCCGCCTCCGTCTCCAATCCCGGATTCGGCGATACCAGCACCGCCGCCGCCCACGGCGCGGCCGTCCCCACCAGCGCGTGCAGGGCCAGGCGCCCGCCCATCGAGTAGCCGAGCAGCACATTCCGCCCACCCGCCGCCCGCGCCTCCGCGTTCAACGCGCGCCCGAACTCCGGCATCGTCATCGGACAACAATCCAGAAACCGCCACAGATCAACCCGCTTCACCGCCCACCCCGGAACGGCAAAGCCCTGCCAATCGGCAGCCGCCCCCACCGCCCCATGCAGGCACCAGATCGTTCCTTTCATTTCGATCGTCCCAAGTTCCCGCATGCCCCCCGCATGGCAAGAACCGAATCCGAGGCGGCGGTTTCCAACCGCCAAGCCTCGTCAAAGTTGATGGTTTATGGAGGATGGTTGATTGTGAAGAGGAAGCACCGAGGCGGCAGTTTTCCTGATTCATTCCATCAACTATCAACCAGTGACTATCAACCAGAAGAAGCTGGGCGGTTGGAAACCGCCGCCACAGTTGCTATCCTCCTTGCCCCTTTCCCGCGTCCTGCTAGGCCGGAGACGTGAGCGAAAAATCCCGCACCCCCATCCCCCACCACTGGGAACTCCCGGAAGCCATTCGCAGCCGTTTCGGCGTCGAGCCGGGCCGCCAGCGGGTGATGGATGAGGAGGATCATCTGGTCCTCGTGCTCCACCATCCACCGAAACCCGAAGACGATGAAATCCGCAAGGCCATCATCTTCTGGCAGGATCATGAGGACGAATGGCGCAGCTACCCGGAGGTCGGCGGCCTCGACGCCCTGCGCCGACACCTGAAAAACTACGAGGACGTCATCCACCGTCTCGACGACGAAGTGGAGGCCGCCAAAACTCCGCGTGATTTCTTCGAGGTGATGAAGCAGACCAACCCGCTGCTTCGTGCCGTCCGCAATCAATTCTCCGTCATGGAGGAGGCCCGCCGCGCCCGGCCGGAGTCCCACGTCCTCATCGTCCTGCGCGACCAGGCGGAAGCCCTCGACCGCGCCATCGAACTCGTGGCAGCCGATGCCAAGTCCGGCATGGACTTCACCATGGCCGAGAGCGCCGAACAACAGGCCCGCTTCTCCTTCGAGGCCGGCGTGGAGGCCCGCCGCCTCAACCGCCTCGTGGCGTTCTTCTTCCCGATCGCCACGCTGGTGGCCGTCTTCGGCGTGAACAACCCTGAGGAAATCCTGAAATTCCGCGGCTTCTGGGTGGTACTAGCCACCGGCGTCGTGGCGGGGATCGTGGTGCTGTTTGCACTCTCCCAGCGGATGAAGCGATAGGTCCTATAAGACCTGTCTGAGAACGCCCGCCCTCTCACAAATACCGCGTCAGGCCCTCTACCGTCTCCGCATCCAGACGCCGTGCCAGCGCCACTGTCAGTGAGACCAGGTGCAGGTAATCATTCAGATCAATGATGCTGTTGTGGGAATGGATGTAGCGCGCCGGCACACCCAGCACAACCGAGGGCGTGCCGCTGTTCGCCAGATGGAACGAACCCGCGTCCGTGCCACCGCTGCGCCGCACCGTCACCTGATGGGGAATGCCTTCCTCCTCCGCTGTCTGGATCGCCAGATGGGCCAGCCGCGGGTTCATGATCGCGCTCGGATCGAACATCCGGATCTGCACGCCGCCGCCGAGCCGACCCTGCGACTCGGAGCGGGCGAACCCCGGCGTGTCATCCGCCGGCGGGCCCTCCAGCACGATCGCCACATCCGGCTTCGCCTGGAACGCCGCCGTCTTCGCTCCACGCAGGCCGACTTCTTCCTGCACCGTGCCGGTCAGGACCAAGCGGTTCGGATGCACCGACTGGCTCAGGATCCGACCCGCCTGAATCGTGCCCGCCATGCCCACGCGGTTGTCAAACGCCTTCGCCATGAACCAATCTCCACGCGCCAGCGGCGTGAACAGTGAAACCGGCGCGATCGGATCACCCAGTGAAATCCCGAATTCCTGCTCCACCTCGCGCCGCGAGGCCGCCCCCACGTCGATGTAAAGCTGGTCGATCGTCATCACCTGGCGCCGCTGCGCCTCCGGCAGGAAATGCGGCGGCTTCGAGCACACCACGCCGATGATCTTTTCCCCGCCCCGCGTCCGCACCTCCACCCGCTGCGAGAGCAGACTGTGCTCCCACCACCCACCAAGCGGCACGAACTGGATGAAGCCGTCCGGTGTGATGTTCTGCACCATGAAGCCGATCTCATCCATGTGCCCGGCGATCATCACCCGCGGTCCTTCACCCGTCTCGCAGAACACCGATCCGTTCCGGTCGGTCGAAAGCTCGCCGCAGCTCTCCAGTTCATCCACGAAAATCGCCCGCACCTCGTCCTCGTGGCCCGGGACGGAGTGGGCTTCGGTCAATTCCTTCAACAGGGACAAGGCATGGTCGCGCACGCCCGCGATCTTACCAACCACCCCGGGCGAGGCCAGAGCAAAGGAATCCACAAATGGTTGAAAAAAAATGTGTCCCGCCGCCGCTAAAACGCGACAGATTCATGAAGATGTTGCCTCCCCGCTTCCTCCTGACCGCTTCGGCCCTTCTTTTCGCCTCGGGAATGGCCGTTGCCGAACCATCGGCCCGCACCTGGTCCGATACGGCCGGTCACACCTTCGAGGGAACCTTTCTCTCCACCTCTTCCGGAAAGGTCTCGATCCGGCGCACCGACGGCGTGGTCTTCGAGGTCGATCTGACCCGCCTTTCCAAGGCGGATGCCGATTACGTCCACACCACCGCCGCCGCTACCGCCGTGCAGGCCGTCACCGAGACCCGCTTCACCGGCACCATGCTCGATGGCTACGACGGTTCGAGCCCCAATTTCAGCGCCCCATGGCCCAAGGAGGCCGGCATCGACAAGGAACCCGAAATCACCACGGTTGAGGAAAATCCGGGCGAAAAGCGCTTCGTTTACGAAAGCCCGCATTTCCACTTCCAGAGCAACGTCCTGCTGCGCCCCAGCCTCGTGTCCAAGGTGGCGATGATGTTCGAGGCCACCTTCCAGGTCCATCACGACATCCCGCTCAACAACCGCCGCACCCGCTCTCCGAAGGCGGGCAAGCTCAAGGCCTTCCTCTATGAAACGATGGCCGAGTACCACGCGGCCGGCGGCCCCGCAAGCAGCGCCGGCGTGTACATGAGCCAGGGTGACAAATTCCTCGTCCCCCTCGAGGGACTCGGCGTCAAGAAAGTCGGCTCCGGCTACATGTTCGACTACAACGGCGACTTCCACACCGTTTACCATGAGCTCACCCACCAGTTGTGGGCGGACATCGGCGATTCCGCCGGCATCTGGATCGTCGAGGGCTTCGCCGAATTCATGGCCTGCGCGCCTTACAGCAACGGCAAGTTCTCCTTCATCAAGCAGCCCGCGGCGCTCATGGAATACGCCACCGGCTATGGCAAGAAGGACAAGGGCGGCCGCGCCCTCGGCAAGGACTTCACCATGCCCCATCTCGAGCAACTTCTCAACTGGACGCAGGCGAAATTCTATTCCGCCAATGGCAATGCCAACTACGGCTACGGCACCCTCCTCGCCTACTACTTCGTCCTCCTCGATGGGGATGGCTCCCACTTCAAGGACTGCATCAAGGCCAGCCAGCAGGGCAAATCCCGCGAGGAAGCTCTCAAGGTCCTCATGGGCGACCGCTCCTACGACACCCTCGAAAAGGACATCGCCGCCGCCTTCCAGAAGAAGGGCGTCCGGATTGCGTTCAAATAAGCAAGAGATCCCGGAACCGGCATCCCCGTCAAAACCAACTCGCTCCACGTTTCCGCAGCGCGCGGTACAGCCATAAAAGGCCCATCGTGCCTCCGCCAATGAAACGGCTCAGCGCGGTGACGGGCGTTTCGTTGTAGCCCATCCGTCTCGCCGACAAGAGGAACAGCAGGCCCCCGCAGACGGAAAACACAACGGCTCCCAGCAGTCCGAGCATCAGCCAATTGAAAAGCCGCTCCACCAGCGGTGGCAGATGCAACGGTTCGTCCGGATCCGACCCGATCACCTCCCATTTCTTGTCTTCGGCCGACGGGGGAGGCTTCGGGTCTTCATCCATCCCCAATCAATGCCTGAAATGGCGGTGGCCTGTAAAGATCATCGCCATGCCGGCCTCATCGGCGGCGGCGATCACTTCTTCATCCCGGATCGAGCCTCCGGGCTGGATGCAGGCGGTGGCACCGGAATCGATCGCCGCCTTCAGGCCGTCCGCGAACGGGAACATGGCGTCCGAGGCGATGATCGAGCCCTTCAGGTCGAGGCCGGCTTCCGCAGCCTTCCACACCGCGATGCGGGAGGAATCCACGCGGCTCATCTGGCCGGCACCAATGCCGAGCGTGCGGTCGGACTTTGCGTAAACGATGGCGTTCGACTTCACGTGCTTCACCACGCGCCAGCCGAAGCGCATCGCGCGCATCTCCTCCTCCGTCGGCGGACGCTTCGTCACCACCTTGCTTTCGAGATTGTCCAGGCCAAGCGCCGTATGGTCTCGGTCCATCACCATCAGGCCACCCGGGCATGAGCGGATCAGCGGCGCGTTCTTCGCCGTCAGGTAGGCCTCGTTGATCTTCATCAAGCGCAGGTTCTTCTTCTTCTGCAGCAGCGCCCGCGCGTCCGCCTCGAACTCCGGCGCGATGATCACGTCGGTGAAAATTTCCGAGATCACCCGCGCCAGCGCTTCGGTCAGCGGGCGGTTGCACACGATCACGCCACCGAACGGGGCCTGGCGGTCGGTTTCAAAGGCCTTCTGCCAAGCGATCCGCAGGTCATCGTCATCCTGGCCGACGCCGCACGGGTTCGTGTGCTTCAGGATCGCCACCGTCGGGCGCACGAAGTCCAGGATCAGATCGGCCGCGGCCTCAATGTCGAGAATGTTGGTGTAGCTCAGCTCCTTGCCCTGGATCTGGCTGAAGCAGCTCTTGAAGTCCCCATACAGCGCGCACTTCTGGTGCGGGTTGTCGCCGTAGCGCAGTTCCTGCTCGAGCGGCAGGCTCACCGTGAACGACGAGCGGTTCCCCGCCTTGCTCTGGCCCAGGAAATTCGTGATCGCCGCATCATACGTCGAGGTCCGCAGGAACACCTTCACCGCCAGCTCTTCGCGCAGGCCCTTGGTGGTGTCGCCGTGATGATCCTTCATCTCCTCCAACACCCGGGAGTAGTCCGCCGGGTCCACGATCACCGTCACGCTCGAATGATTCTTCGCCGCGCTGCGCAGCATCGAAGGGCCGCCGATGTCGATGTTCTCGATCGCCTCCTCCAGCGTCACGTCCGGCTTCGCCACCGTTTCCTCGAAGGGGTAAAGGTTCACCACCACCAGGTCGATCGGCGGGATGTCGTTCTGCTTCGCCTGGGCCAGGTGCTCCTTGTCATCGCGGCGATGCAGCAGGCCGCCGTGGACCTTCGGGTGCAGCGTCTTCACGCGACCATCGAAAAGCTCCGGCGCCCCGGTGTAGTCGGACACGTCGGTCACGGGCAGGCCGGCGTCGCGCAGGGCCTTGGCCGTGCCGCCGGTCGAGAGCAATTGGACGCCCATGGCGTCCAGCTCTTTGGCGAATTCGGCGAGACCGGTCTTGTCGGAAACGGAAAGGAGAGCGCGGGAGATCGGCATGGCAGTGGGCGCGTTGTGCAACGCGGAGCCACCCGGTATCGGACCGCCCGGACCGGAGCAAGCGGGAATCTCCGGCCCGACCGTTAGACTGGACCCGCAAAATCGGCCCGGAAGCCCGCGAATCCTTCACGCCAAAAGCGAAAGCCGCTGCTTACCGACCGGCCCCGGCCTGCCAACTAATCCCGCTTTTCCCGGTCGCCCCGGGCATGGTCTAGCCGGCCACGACCCGCTGCTTCAGCTCTCCCAGCCCCTCGATCCCGCATTCCACGGCATCTCCGGGCTGCAAAAACTTCGGAATATTCATCCCCATCGCCACCCCGCTCGGGGTGCCCGTCGCGACCACGTCCCCTGGCAGCAGAGTCATGAAATGACTGATGTAGCTGATCAAAGACGGAATCTTGAACATCATGTCGCCCGTCCAGCCGTTCTGGCGGAGTTCCGTGTTCACCTTGCATCGGACGGCTACGCTCTCTTCCGGGAAGCTGCTTTCGGTTTAACGGTTTTGGTGGTGATGTTGGCTGGATGGGTGGACAAGGTGTGCTTTGCTTTGCGCTCGGCGATGGTATGGGCCTTCGCCCATGCAAAAAATTTGCCAAGATCATGGTCGAAAGCGGCGGTGACTGACGCTCTCGCTTCACGAACTTCCTGAACGATGGAGTCTTTCATGGCTGGGGTTTGGTGAGAAGTTCGGGGGTACAGATAACAGGCATATGGAGATGGTGGTAGGAGCAATACTCGAAAAGTGTTTTTTGGAGAGTGGCGTTTGCAAGGTGGGTACAGTTCCAGGTGAGCAGGTAGTCGATTCGATGGACGACAGCAAAAGCCAGGTGAGTAGCGTCGAGCACCGCTTTTGGAGGGAGTTGCAGAAGCTGGACGATGGATCGAGCAAGCGGAAGAACCTCAGGCAGGATTTCAAGCTCGGAAATGCCCTCCATCACTTTCAGCCGTTTCACGGCAGCTGTGGCATCTCCCTTTGAGATTTCGGCTCGTACAGCGATGGAGGAATAAAGCCGATAGCGGACTCGTTCATGATTCCACCAATCTTTCGTCGCGCTTTGATGGGATGCCATGGGCTCCCGGGCGACGTGACGAGCCGTCAGGTAACTGGGAACAGTGGACTCGATGTAAACGGTTTCCATCAAAAGGGTCAGGTTTGGATTTCAACAATTCGTTCGGCATTGGCCCAGTCGAGCCTTTGAATGCACAAGGCACCGCCTACCCGGCCACGACCCGCTGCTTCAGCTCTCCCAGCCCCTCGATCCCGCATTCCACGGCATCCCCGGGCTGCAAAAACTTCGGAATATCCATCCCCATCGCCACCCCGCTCGGGGTGCCGGTGGCGATTACGTCCCCCGGAAGCAGGGTCATGAAGCGACTGATGTAGCTGATCAAAAACGGAATCTTGAACATCATGTCACCCGTCCAGCCGTTCTGGCGGAGTTCCGTGTTCACCTTGCACCACAGTCGCAGCCCGTGCGGGTCGCTCACCTCGTCGGGCGTCACCAGACACGGCCCCATCGGTCCGAAGGTGTCGGCGCTCTTGCCCTTCGTCCACTGGCCGCCCATTTCCTTCTGGAACGCGCGCTCCGAGTAGTCGCAGAACACCGAATAGCCGGCGATGCAGTCGGCCGCCTGCAGTTCGTCGATGTTCGACGCCACACAGCTCATCACCACCGCCAGCTCGACCTCATAGTCCAGCTTCTCCGAGCCCTTCGGCCGGACCACGTCATCGGTGGGTCCGCTCCAGCTCGTGGTCGCCTTCATGAAAAGGATCGGCTCGGTCGGGATGCCTTCGCCGAACTCCTTGGCGTGGTCGAGATAGTTCTTCCCGATGCACACGATTTTCGAAGGCCGGTTGACCGGCGGCCCGAGTCGCACGGTGGGATCGACCTCGGCGCCGCCCTTGCAGCCGTCCGCCACCCATTGTGCCAGCGATTCCAGCCCGCCGAAGGCGAAAAAGCCCTCGTCATAATCCATGAATTCCGTGCTCGCATCGATCCGGCGTCCATCCGGCAGCAACACCCCCGGTTCCTCGCGACCGGGCTCTCCAAAACGTATCAGGCGCATCCGTCGACCTTAAGTCAGGATCGGTCATTGCTCACGCGAAAAATGAACCGTTCCGCCGGAGGCTACTCTCCATACGGCTTCGCCCATTTGGGCAGTTGCTCCTCGAATGCCCGCACTTCGCCGGCGCTGTCACCCGTCGCCCGCACGAAGCGCTGGATCAGCGCCGGCCCGTGGCTGGCGCGGGATTTCACCACCACATGCTTGCCATCCGGATCAAAACCCCAGGACTCGATGAATGGCAGCGCCGAGGCAATCCTCACTGCCACCTTGCCGTGATCGCAGAGCACCAGATGCGCGCCCACCGGCTGGATCCGGTCGTGGAGTTCCAGCTCCTTCGAGCCATCCGCCGAGCAGTCCACCCAGCCGACGACGCCGTCCGGCGCAACCTTCGGCATCATCGCCACCGCCAGCTTGGTCCAATGGTCCTTGGTCTGATCCGCGTAGGTGACCTCGACGTTGCCCACCGGATCCCCCGACCACTCGGGAATCCTGCGCACATCGACGATGGCGGCGGACACCGGCTTCTTGACGGCTTCCGCTCCGGTCTGATCCGCCCGGGCAAGCGGCAGCGCGGTCAAACCGACCGTCACCGAAAGCCACCATGCCCGTGTTCGCATGCCCCTTTTCTATCTCCACCGGGTCCTTGGATCACGTGGAATCTGCGCCGGGTTTCCCACTCGATGTGCAGGAAACCTCCCAAAATGGGTAGGACGATTGTAATAGCGGACAATCATCGGCTCGCGATAGTTGCCGATGGCCCGCGCCGGTTGGGTCAAACCCAGTCGACCCCATGCAGCCGTACCTTCGTGCCTTCGACGCAATGGCGAGCAATTTTCATGCCAGCCTGCGTTGGACCCTCATGACCGTGTTGGCTCTGAGCGCCTCCGCCTCAGCGGTCCTCCAGGTGAATTCGCTTCGCTGCGAGTACCTGGTGGATCCGCTGGGGATCGACAAAACCACGCCCCGTTTGTCCTGGGTGGTGGACTCCCCGACGCGCGGCGACAAGCAGACCGCCTGGCAGGTGATCGTGGCCTCGACACCCGAGGGCATCGCTGGAAACCAGGGTGACCTGTGGGACAGCGGCATGGTCACCGGGGACGACACCAGCCAGATCACCTATGCCGGCTCCGCGCTGACGTCGCGCTCGGCCTGTTACTGGAAAGTCCGTGCCTGGGACAAGGACGGCACCGCCTCGGCCTGGAGTTCCCCGGCGAAGTGGACAGTCGGCCTCCTGCAAAACTCCGACTGGTCCGCGAAATGGATCGACGGCCATCTTTTCACCGCGGACGCCTCGTCCGACATGCCGGTGATCCTGTCCGCCAGCTACCGGGGCACCACCACTGGCAGCGGCTCGCTCGACGTGAAGGCGCAGCTCACCGCGATGCTGGCGCTGGGCAACCAGTCCTTCTCGGTCACCAACGAGACCTTCGGCAGCGATCCCGCCTACAACGTGGTCAAGCAACTGGTCGTCCAGTACCAGCGCGGCGGCTTCACCTTCAGCCAGACCTTCGCGGAAAAGGCCAGCGTGATCCTGCCCACCAGCCTGCCCGGCATGAATAACTCGGTGGTGGTCAGCGCCCGCTACGAATCCGTGGCCAATCCGACCACCGCTTTCTCCGACGTGACCACGAAGCTCACCTCGAAGCCGGCCGGCCCCTACTCCATCGTGGTCAACAACACCAACTTCGGCCCCGATCCGGCGGTGAACCAGGTGAAGCGGCTGCGGGTCAACTTCACCGTCAATGGCGTGGCCGGCATGATCTTCAAGGCCGAGAACTCCACCTTCAGCTTCCCGAGTGACCTGCCCACCGTCGCCGCCACTCTCACCGGCGCGCACTTCGAAGCGATCGATGGGACCGTCTCGGTCGATGTGATGTCGAAGATGACCGGCCTCGCCGCGAATGGTCCGTATTCGACCACGGTCACCAGCACTTACAGCGGCAGTGATCCTGCCCCCAACCATGTCAAACGCCTGCGCCTCGACTTCGTCCGCGATGGCCGGGCGTGGGTGAAATACATCGCGGAGGGCAAGACCTTCAATTTCCCCGGCGATCTCGCCCAGGCCGATGACATCCCCTACCTGCGGAAGACCTTCACGCTGTCGAAGCCGGTGCGCAGCGCCCTGCTCTACACCACCGCCCTCGGCGTTTACGAAATGCAGCTCAACGGCAGCCGCGTGGGCGACCACATCCTCGCGCCCGAGTGGACCAATTACACCAAGCGTCTCAACTATCAGGTCTACGACGTCACTTCGCAATTGGTCCCGGGCACCAATGCCATCGGCGCGCAATTGGCCAACGGCTGGTACTCCGGAAATGTCGGCAATGGCGGCGTGGCCTACTGGGGCACCAGCGCCGGCCTCCTTTCCCAACTGGAAATCACCTACCAGGACGGCTCGACCGACCGCGTCGTCACCGACGGCACCTGGAAAATGGCGCCCGGTCCGCTGATCGCCACCGACAACTTCCTCGGAGAGGAATACGACGCCACCCGCGAGATCGCGAATTGGAGCAGCGGCTCGCTGGACGACTCAAGCTGGACCCACGTGCTCCTTCGCTCCGAGATCCAGCGCATCATGAACGGCCAGCGGATGGAGCCGGTGCGCAAGCACATGGAACTCACGCCGAAATCCGTCACCCAGCCCGCCACCGGCAAGTGGACCTACGATCTCGGTCAAAACATGGTCGGCGTGGTCCGGCTGAAAATCACCGCACTCGCCGGCACGAAGATCACCATCCGCCAGGGCGAACGCCTCAACACCGGCGGCGCGGGTTCCGACGGCCCCGTCGGCACCGTTTACGTGGCCAACCTGCGCAATGCGCCCTCGATCGACCACTACACCTGCAAGGGCGGCGGGGAGGAAATCTGGCAGCCGAAGTTCACCTTCCATGGCTTCCAGTATGTCGAGCTCACCGGTCTCGCCAGCCAGCCGCCGCTGGATGCGGTGACCGGCATCGTGTTCTCCTCCGACATCGCACCCACCGGCCAGTTCGCCTGCTCGGATGGCTTCGTGAACCAACTTCAGTCGAACATCCAGTGGGGCCAGCGCGGCAATTACCTGAGCGTGCCCACCGACTGCCCGCAGCGCGATGAGCGCCTCGGCTGGACCGGCGACGCCGAGGTCTTCATCAAGACCGCCTCCTACAACGCAGACATCGCCGCCTTTTTCACGAAGTGGCTGACCGACATGCTCGACGCCCAGCGAACCGATGGCACCGTTTCCGACGTGGTGCCCGATACCGGCGTCGGCGGCGGCACGCCGGCCTGGAACGACGCGCTGACCATCTGTCCATGGACGATTTACCAAGCCTACGGTGACAAGCAGATCCTGGCCAACTGCTACACCGCGATGAAAGGCTGGGTAGAATACTGTCACACCAATTCCACCAACTCGATCCGCGACAAGGGCCGCGGCAGCGACTTCGGCGACTGGCTCTCCATCAACGCCGACACCAGCAAGGAACTCATCGGCACGGCCTACTACGCCTACTCCACCCGCATCCTCGCGAAGTCCGCCGCCGTCCTCGGCAACACCGCGGACGCCACCACCTACGAGGCCCTTTTCCAAACGATCAAGACCGCCTTCAACAACAAGTATGTCAACCAGACCACCGGCGCCTTCATCGGCACCGGTACCAGCACCCAGTGCTCCTACCTGATGGCGCTGAAGTTCGACCTCCTGCCCACCAACCTGCGGCCGCTGGTCACGCAGCTCCTGGAGAATGACATCATCTCCAACGGCAACCACCTCTCCACCGGCTTCGTGGGCGTCAGCTACCTGCTGCCGGTGCTGATGGACGGCGGCAAGACCTCCACCGCTTACAACCTGCTGATGCAGGACACATTTCCTTCCTGGCTGTTCTCGGTGAAGAACGGCGCCACCACCATCTGGGAACGCTGGGACGGCTGGACGCCCACCGCAGGCTTCCAGAGCACCACCATGAACTCGTTCAACCACTATTCCCTCGGCTCCTGCGGCGAATGGCTGTTCGGCAGCGTGGCCGGCATCAGCCAGGACTCTACCTCGGCGGGATACAAGAACATCATCATCCATCCGCAGCCCGGCGGCCCGCTGACAAGCGCCAGCGGCAGCTTTCGTTCCATCCACGGTGTCATTAGTAGTTCGTGGCGGACCTATAGCGGAGGTTTCGCGCTGGAAGCGACTGTCCCGGCCAACACCACCGCCGTCGTTTACGTCCCGGCCACCGATTCGACCGATGTGAAGGAATCCGGCATGCCGGTCGCGAATGTGGCGGGCATCACCTACCTCGGCATGGAAAGCGGCGCGGCCAAATTCGCCGTCGGCGCCGGCCGTTACTCGTTCACCTCCGGCACCGGCATCGAACCAGGCACCGACTCGGTCTCGCACGATTCCGGCGCGCCCTTGAACATGCGCATCTCCACCCTCATCGGCAACGACGGCGGCGGCCCCTTCACCTTCGTCAGCGCGGGACCCACCAGCATCAATGGCGGCACCATCACCGTGGCCGATGGCTGGATCACCTATACGCCGCTGCCCGGCAGCACCGGCCCGGATTCCTTCACCTACATCATCCGGGACGCCTCGGGCGGCCTCATCACCCGCACCGTCCAGGTCGGCATCATCCCACCCGATGCACCCGTGCAAACGGTGCAGTCGATGACCACCATGCCCGACCAATCGCGGAAGGTACAATTCGCGGGAATCTCCGGACGCATCTATCGCATCCAGAGCAGCGAAACACTCAGCAATGGAGCCGCCTGGACCACCCGCGCCACCCTCCAGGCCGATGAGGATGGCAGCTTTTCCTTCACCGATGCCATGCCTCTGCCGGCAGCCAGGTTCTACCGGGCGGTGTATCCCTGATCTTCAGGTCACGAGCCTGTCTCCGCCTGCGACTATTTGGTTCACCCCCATGACAAGGGGGCATCCAATCTCCGCTCGACCGGCTTTGCCGTTCCTGATTCGCTTCAGTGCAGCGCCAGTCAGCTCATGAAAAAGCTCTTCATCATCCTCGGGTCCTGCTTCGTCCTCCTTCTCGTCATCGCCGGCATCGGCATCGGGCTCCTCGTCAAGAAGGGCAGTGATGCCGATACCCAGAGCAAGGCCTACGCCGACAAGGCTATCGTCGACATCACCTCCACCTGGGACAAGCAACAGTTCCTCGACCGCTCCAGTCCCGAGCTGAAGGCCGTGATGACCGATCCCCGCCAAGTCGACGAACTTTTCGCCGTCTTCCAGAAACTCGGCCACTACCAAAGTCATCAGATCTCGGACAAGGGCGGCTCGAAGTTCGTCGCTATCGCCGGCCAGGGCGCCTCCGTCACCGCCACCTACACCGCCGAGGCCCACTTCGAAAACGGCCCCGCCACCATCAACATCGACCTCATCAAGCACGGCGACCAGTGGCAGATTCTCAAGTTCTACATCAGGTCCGACCTGCTGACGGACGCCGCGGCGGCAAAACCAGCCGCCCCAGCCGCTCCCGAATAGCTGGTGCCAAAGGCGGACGGCCGCACCGCGCCTAGCTGCTATTCAAAATCGGACACCGATGAACATCCTGAAATCCAATCGTTTCAAAGCAGCGATCCTCGCCACGGCAATCGCCCTGCTGCTGGCTCTGGGTGTCTTTTCCCTCCTCAGAAACGAATGGAAGATTGGATTCACAAAACCCGATGCCGCCTCATTGCCGGAGAAGGTCGAAGCATACGAAATCCCGAAGGACTCCACCTTGCCGATCCACGGCGTCTATCTTTTCGAGGCTCACGTGTTCGAAGACGGCAAATACTCGGGGACTTATTACGACCTCGGCAACATGAAAGGATTTGCGCCGCGTGTGATCGTAATCCGTGGTGAGCACGGAGATGTCATGAGCGTGGAGGGAGCCCATCTGGAAAGAAAATTTGGCGGAAACGATAGCCGGGTGATCAGCGAGCTTCACGACGGCATCCTCAGCTTCGGCATAGTCAAAGGAGGGGTGGTGGTCACCAGGCTGAACATCACTGTTGAGGCAGCAAATATCAGCAGGGTTCGAAAGCGATACCCGGGAGTGGTACATTACCCAAATGTCTTGGTCGAGCCCTTCATGGCCTTTCGGACGGCGGGGGAGTTCAAACTCAATCCCTCGTTGGTCGGTCCGCCGCCGGAATTGGATCGCGGTGACAACGATACTCCACGTTGATGACGTTGGAATCATCGGTTGGAAAATCGTTCCATCTGCGAAATCTGTGCAATCTGCGGTCTTTCCATTCTGCCGAGGAAGTCCCGGTTGGTTGAATCCCTATCGCTTCGTCCGTCCAACCGGGCCGGCCTCAACGGGAATACCATGCAACATCCCCCCACAGGACGCGACAATCGCGCCGTCCTCGGCCATTTTGGCCGATTGTTTTTGAAATGATCCGCGAGTGCCATAAGACGGGAGCGATCAAAAAAGCTCCCCCGCATGCCACGCTTCCCATTCCTCGCTACTACATCTCTCATACTTTCCTTCGCCGGCTTGGCCGCGGCGGCCGACCCGGTTGACGTCTCCAAACGGAAGGAACCCGTCCGCGTCGCCTGCGTGGGCGACAGCATCACCGAGGGAGCCGGCACCAGCCCCGGCATGGCCTGGCCAGCCCAATTGCAGGGCCTCTTCGACGGCCGCTGGGAGATCCGGAATTTCGGCGCTGCCGGCACCACCCTGCTGGCCAAGGCCGACCATCCCTATATCCACCAGCAAGCGTTCAAGAACGCCCTGGCCTTCCACCCGGACGTGGTCATCGTCATGCTCGGCCTGAACGATGCGAAGCCGGCGAACTGGGCGCACAAGGAAGACTTCCGCCACGATTACACCGACCTCGTGAATTCCTTCCGCAGTCTCCCGGAAAAGCCGCGCGTCTTCATCTGCCGCTCCTGCCCGGTCACCGATCCCGGCACCGCCGGCATCTCGCCCGCCCTCTTCCTGGAGCAACTGCCCCTGGTCGATGCCCTCGCCACCGAACTCGGCGTCGGCCTCATCGACATGCACGGTGCGCTGGAAAAGACCCCGGAGTTGCTACCCGACCACGTCCACCCGAACAACCAGGGGGCCGCTGTGCTCGCCGCCACCGCCTTCAAGGCCCTCACCGGTAGCGAGCCGCCCGCCCAGGAACTCCTTACCAAGCCGAACAGCTACTTCTGCTCCCACGCCGTCCTGCAACGCGGCATTCCCCTTCCCATCTGGGGCACCGGCCCGGAGGGCAAGACCGTCACCGTCGAATTCGCAGGCAAAAAGCTCCAGACCACCGTGCGAGACAAGCACTGGCTCGTCACCCTGCCCGCCATGACCGCCAGCACCGAGCCGCGCCCGCTCGTCATCACCGGCGCGGCCAATAGCTGGGTCGCGCTCGACGTTCTGGTCGGAGACGTCTGGCTCGCCAGCGGCCAATCCAACATGGAGCGCCAGCTTGGCCCGCGCGCCGGACAAAAGGAGATCATCAATTGGAAAGCAGAAGTCGCCGCGGCGGACCACCCGCTCATCCGCCAGTTCTATGTGCCGCAGAATGTTTCCCTCAGCCCGGTAGAGGAAGAGAGGGGCCTCTGGAGCGTGTGTTCGCCCGCAACCGCCGCCGATATCACCGCCGTCGGCTACTTCTTCTCCCGCGATCTGCAGCCGGTGATCAAGGTCCCCATCGGTCTCATCCATTCCTCGTGGGGCGGCACCGTCGCCCAGGCCTGGACCAGCCGCGAACAACTCGAAACGCTGCCCGATTTCAAGGGCATCACCCAGTCGCTCGCAAAGCCGGGAGTGAAGGTTCATCAGAACCTCCCCACCGCCCTCTTCAATGCCATGATCGTGCCCCTCCTGCAGGTCCCCATCAAGGGCGTCATCTGGTACCAGGGCGAATCCAACCACGACCACGCCAAGCAGTACCAGACCCTCTTCCCCGCCATGGTCGCCGATTGGCGCGCCCGCTGGAAGCAGCCGAACCTGCCGTTCCTCTATGTCCAGATCGCCCCTTACAAGGACATGGAAGCCGAGATCCGCGAAGCCCAGCTTATCGCTTCAAAGGTCGTCCCGAATTCCGCGATGGTCGTCATCACCGACGTCGGCGATGGCGGCGACATCCATCCCGCCAACAAGGCCCCCGTCGGCGCGCGCCTGGCCCTCGCCGCCCGCGCCCTCGCCTATGGGGAGAAGCTTGAATACTCCGGCCCCGTCTTCCGCGCCATGAAGGTCCAGGGCAAGGAAGCCTGGCTGGCCTTCGATCACGCCGCCAGCGGACTCGTCGCCAAGAACGGCCCCCTCAAAGGCTTCGTCATCGCCGGTGCCGACAAACAGTTCGTCGCCGCCGAAGCCGAAATCCGCGGCGACAAGGTGGTCGTCCACAGCGACCAGGTCCCCGCTCCCACCGCTGTCCGCTACGGCTGGGCCAACGTCCCGGACGTCAACCTCACCAACCAGGAAGGCCTCCCCGCCTCACCCTTCCGCACCGATCCAGAATAACCCTAACCGGCCGATCCAACAGCTCGATATTCCATCGCCGCTTGCGCAAGGGGTGGCGCCATTCCGAGGCCGCCGACGGCTCCCGCCACCAGCGACTTTCAAGAACGAGGGAGCCCGCGCCAAGGTCCCTAAGTTCTCCCCACCTGCGTTGTCACCAACGCAGCTATGAAGACTTCAGCGCTTCTTGCGAAGGAAGGGCGGGATGTCGAGGTCCTCGCCTTCGAAAACGTTTGGCGACTCACCTTCGAAACGGCCTTTCGGGCCGCCTTCCAGCGAGAGTTCGCCCTGGCCGGCGGGGGCCTTGGTGCGGAGTTTCAGCGGCTCACCATGATGGGCGGGCTGAGCGGGCTCCGGCTCATCCAGATCGGAGAAAACGGGCTCATCCTTCAGCCACTCCGGCTCGACGTCTTCGAGCGGCTCGTCGGCGTAGCGGAAGGGGCTATCATCGTCATCGAAATCGCTGGCGGCGTGAACCGGCGGCGGCGCGATGACGGGCGAGGGCGGCGGAGACGAGGGCGGAGACGCGGACGATTTCGAAACCACCACGATCGGCTCGTATTCCTCTTCCTCAAAGGCGGGCAGCGGCGGCTCGGGGGCCGGCTCGGGTTCCGGTTCCGGGGCGGGCGGCGGAGTCACCGCGACGGGCTCGGGGGTTGGCGCAGGCGCGGGCTTCACCACCTCGACGACGCGAGGCTTCACCACCGGGACCGACTCTGCAAAGGGGCGGTCATCGAACAACGAAATCGCCGCGGCGATCGGACTCGATTTTGGCGGAGGAGCCGGCTTGGCGACGGCAACCGGTGCGGGAGCGGGCTCCGGAGCTGAGGCGGGCGCAGGAGCAGGGGCGGGCTTGGCTTCTGCCACGGCCTTGGTCGGGAAAATCGGTTCGCGGACCGGCTCCTTCGGGGTCTCGCGCACGGGCTCCTTCACGACTTCGCGCTGCGGCGGGGCCACCGACACGATCACCGGTTCGGCAAGCACCGGCGTAATCTTCTTCGGCGGAGCCGGGGCCTCATTGGCGAAGCTGTCGGACGGATCGAGAATCGGGTCCTCGCTGTCGTTGCTGCGGGTCAGCGAGTCGCGTGAGGCACCCGAGAGCGAATCCTCGGGCAGGGCGCTGATCAGGGTGATGCTGAGGCTGTCGCCCATGGAGGGGTCGATGGCCGCACCGAAGAGGACATGCGCCTTCTCCGGGATGAACTTCTGCAGGCGCTGCATCAGCAACTCGATTTCATAAAGCGTGAGGTCCTCACCGCCGCATAGATGGACGAGGACGGTGCGGGCCTCGCGGAGCAGGGCGCCTTGATCGAGGAGCGGGCTCGAAAGCACGTTCTTCAAAGCGCGGCTGGCGCGGTCCTTGCCCTGGGCCAGGCCGGAGCCGAAAAGACAGCGCGAGCGGGTGGTGCGCAGCGCGCTCATCAGGTCATCAAGCCCGACATTGATCAAACCGGGGCGGACGACGAGGCGGATGACGGCCTTGATCGACTCCGAGATCATGCGGTCGGCAGCCGCGAAGGCTTCGTGGATGCCCTGCTTGGCGAGGACCAGCTCGCCCATGCGGTTGTTGTCGAAGGTAACGAGGGCGTTCGAAAGAACGGCGAGCTCGTTGAGGGCGGTCTCCGCCTGTTCGCGGCGGCGGCGGCCTTCGAAGGCGAAGGGCATGGTGGCGAAGACGACCACGAAGGCGCCTTCTTCGCGAGCGATGCGGGTCAGGATCGGGGCCGCGCCGGAGCCGGTGCCGCCGCCGAGGCCCACGCAGAGGAACACGATGCGGCGGCCCTTGAGCGAGGCGCGGAGTTCATCCTCGGCTTCGAGGATCGCCTGGTGACCCATGTCCGGATCGCCACCGGTGCCGAGGCCCTTGGTCAGGTTCCGGCCGAGCTGGATCTTCTCCTGGGCGACGCAGGCCGCCAGGGTGCGGACGTCGGTATTGAGGGCGAGCAGTTCCGCGCCTTCGAGCCCGTCCAGGGCGACGCGTTCGAGCATGTTGGCACCCGCCCCGCCGAGCCCGACGATTTTCACGGACGAGGTTGGGATGGTGGTCTGGGGTTCGCGGGAGTACGAGATCATTGGGGTAAAGATGTTAGAGGGCTGGGCAGGCGGTCATTCAACGGCCGAAGGGCCAGAGGGCGCGGCCGATGCGGCCGATGAATCCCGGGCTGGCCGTGCGCTCGGCATCGAGCACCTGGGCGTAGCGGATCAGTCCGAGGGCGGTGGTGTACTGAGGGTCCTTGAAGTTGGATTGCACGCCGCTGAGCTCGGGAGGCTCGGGGCGGTAGATGTCGCGGCCGAAGACATCGAAGGCGAGTTCGCCGAAGCCGCGCATGAGGCTGGTGCCGCCGGAAAGGAAAATGCCGGTGCCGATCTTCGCCACCGAGCCTTCCGGCAGGCGGCGCTTCACCAGCCGCAGGGTTTCCTCCAGCCGCTGGCGGATGACCTCGTTGAGGACCTGGCGGCGGACCTCGGCCTCGGCGAAGCCTTTTTCATCGATCACCTTCACCGAACCCACCGAGCGGGCCGGATCCGCAGAGGCATCGCCTTCCTTGACCTTGAGGCTCTCGGCCTTGGAAAACGGCAGGCCGGTGACCAAGTGGATGTCATTGGTGACATGGTCTCCGCCGACCGGAATGCTGCCGGAGGCCGCGATCGAGCCGCCGAGATAGAGCGCGTAGTCGGTGGTGCCACCGCCGATGTCGATCACCAGCGCGCCGCGTTCGCGGTCCTCACGCGAAAGGGCGACTTGGGCGACGGCGATCGGGGCAAAGACCACGTCATCGACATCGAGCGGCATCTCGCGGACGCACTTGATGCTGTTCTGGATGCGCGTGCCGATGCCGTGGATGACGTGGAAGTCCGCCTCCACCGTGCGGCCGAAGAGGCCGACCGGGCTGGTGGCCTGCTCCAGGCCATCGAGGCGGAACTGGCGGACGATGCTGTGAAGGTAAACGTGGTCCTGCGGGATGTGGACCTCGCGGGCGATGTCCTTGGCCTCCTCCACATGCTCGGGCGCTACCTGTTTTTCCCCTTCCGGAAGGCGAAAGGTGCCGAGGTTGTTTTCCCCGACGATGTGGGAACCGGTGACCGAAAGGAAAACGCTGCCGATCTCAACATCGCTGGCGTCCTCGGCCTTCACGAGGGCGTCCTTCACGCAGGCCCGGGCCTGGGGGAAGTCGTAGATCTCGCCCTTGCGCACGCCGGAGGATTTCGTAAGGCCCACGCCGAGGATCTTGACCGCGCCGTCGGACTTCACTTCACCGACGACCATGCAGGTCTTGCTGGTTCCGATTTCGAGTCCGACGTGAATTTTCGAGCGAGCCATTGGGAATGTGGAAATCGGTCAGTTCCGATTGAGAAGGGATTTGAGGTCGTTGGAACGTCTGTCGCTGCGGATTTCTTCCTTCGTCGGCTCCGGAACGGGCGTCGCACGCGGGGGGGCGGGCTCGCTGCGGAGGGTGATCGGGATGTTGCGCTGCGGGATCAGGTTGATGGTGGCGATTGCGTAACCCTGTCGCGACGCATGATCAAGCGCGGCGGCGAAATCCGCCATCTGCCGGGAGTGATTGTCCAGACCGAAGGTGGCCGTCGTTCCATTCCGGGTCACGAGCTGGACCGACCAGGTGTTGAGCTGCTGGACATAGTCGATCCAGCGGGAGGCGTCCGCATCGGCAGCGAGGGCGGAATCGAGAAGCCGGAAGCACCGCTGCAACTGCGGGGTCTTCACCACCTCGCCGGCCACGGGGCCCTGCGCGTCGGCATCGCGGGGCAGGAGGATGATCGGCAGGTCGCGCGCTTCCTGCCATTGCAAGGCCGGGCACGGGAACACGGTCCCGGCGGCATCCACGAGGAGCCCGCCTTCCTTGCGCAGGCTGCCGGTCTCGGCCCCGACGCTGCCGATCCAGGCACGCGGCACCCGGGCGGTCACGTGGACATCGAGGGTGGACGGCAGGCGGCGTTCCACCGTCACGGCCGCGATTTCCGGCCGGGAGGCCAGGCGCTGGCGGATCGCCTTTACGTCGAGATCGAAGAGATTCGCGTGAAGGTCGATTGAGGCAGCCTTCACCAGGTCGGCCTCGTCGAGGGCCGGGTTCGGATTCAGGGCGATCATCCGGAGCTGGAATTCCGGGTTCTCCAGGAAGGCGCGCTTGATCCCAAGCCAGCCCCCCCACCCCGCCGCAACCGCCAGAGCGAGAATGAGAAAGAACTTCGCGCTACGCCCGCAGAGACGGAGAAACCCGAACCACGCGATCCGCGGCGACATCACGCGAACCTCCAGCTTTCGCATGCGCGAACGCTGGCGTGAGTGGGTGGTACGGCGCTTGAACATTGTCGAGGCCAATTGAACTTCAAGATTCGCTTACAAACAAGAGGAGAATCAGCGCGTTATGGAGAAAGGGAGAGATTTTTGGGAACGGGTGCAGGAACGAAATGTAACCGTCGTTCGCGACATCGGACCTTCTCGCCAGAATTGCTCTCCGTTTTCCCGGTTTGGCTTCTCTGCCCCGGTAGGGGCAACGGATATTAGCCGGTGGCGGAGGAGCCTGAGGCGACGACCCCACCGGACCCCGCCAGGAACCATCGGCACCCTGGCAAGGGTGCGGGAGGTCCCTTTTCGACCTTGTGCGGACATGACCAGGGCCACCACCATTCATCATGCCGTCGACGCATCTGAGCCTGCACATTCATGTGATTTTCGCCACAAAGGATCGCCAGCCATGGATCGCGCCAGAGTGGCGTCCCCGCCTTCATGCCTATCTCGGAGGCGTATTGAGTGAGATGGAGGCGATCCCCGAAGGCATCGGTGGAGTGGCGGATCATGTCCATGCGTTGATCGGGTTCAAAGCCACCCATTGCATGGCCGATGTGATGCGGAATCTGAAACGTTCGTCCTCCGAATGGGTCCATCGCACCATTGGCATTCCGGGCTTCGCATGGCAAGAGGGGTATGGGGCATTTTCCGTTAGCGCTTCCGACCGCGATCAAGTCTTGCGCTACATCGGGGCACAGGAAGAACGCCATCGTGTCCGGACGTTTGAAGAGGAATACCGGATGTTTCTGACCAAGACGGGCGCGCCATTTGATCCACGTTATATCGATTGACCGGACCTCCCGCACCCCTACCGGGGTGCCAATTTCTTACCACCCTATCCGGTGGGGTCGTCGCCAAGGCTCCTCCGCCACCGGCTAATCTCCCCTGCCCCTCCGGGGCGAAGAGTCACGATCAGCCTCCCAGCGTTGAGGGAAGCGTTCACGCGGGAACAGAATTCAACGCTGAGACCGCGAGGGCGGCTGACTGTGTAAGAAGGCTTCTTGAAGAGCAGGTAGGCAGGGAGCGGAGGCACTCAACTATTCGGAATTCCCGAATGGTTAGCGCTCCGCGATTTGTCCCCTCCGAGCGGGTCATCGCCCATTGCCACATCCCAGCGGCGGACCCAATTAGCTTGTGAGCCCTCCGCGCCCCGACGGTTGAGCGAACCAACCAAGGATTGAAATCGCGGATCCTCGATACTCTCATGGTATAAGGCTCCTTCAAACATGTCGAAGCCTTCGACGGCTAGCCCAAACTTCCCGTAGCCCATGAACCCGGCGAGCGCTGCCACGCGATACTTGTATTCGTTGAAATCTCCCGACGCATCCAGGGTGCGGCAAAGCAGCCTTATACCGATCGGTCGGAGTGAAGAGAACTCCTCCGCCAGATCATCGGGACAGAGAACGGAGCCCTCGATCTGTGAAGCAGCGTGAATCAAACCCGCATGAACCACCAACTCCCAAGCTGGAACGGCAGAAGCCCGCTCCGCGAGGGCAATCAAGTGTGGTGCGACGGCATACATGGCCTCCGAAGTGCCTCCCTGATGCTGGATCTCGTTTACGATCTCGCCGATTAGCTCACGGCTCATTCCACTGGAGTAGGCCTGCTCCAACCAGTGCAGCAAATCGCCGCAAGAATGACCATAAGCGGTGGTCAGCTTTTCCCATTTAGGATCATCAAGCGCCAGTGGCATCTTGTCTTCGTAACGGCTGGCCACATGATCGATCAGGCTCTCAATTCCAACGACAACTCCGCAATCCGGACACACAGCTCGTCAAACGGAATGCCCGCCGCCGCTGCCGATTTGGGCATGAGGCTGGTGGCGGTCATGCCGGGGATGGTGTTGGATTCGAGGACGTAGGGGTTGTTGTCGGCATCGAGGAGGACGTCGACGCGGGAGTAGATTTCGATGCCGAGGGCGCGGTGGGCGGCGAGGGCGGCGGCTTGGACGGCCTTGGTGGTGGCTTCGTCGAGGTCGGCGGGGCAGTAGTAGTCGCTGCCTTCGCCGCCGCTGAGCCAGGGGTACTTGTTGGCCATGTCGTAGAAGCCGCTGCGCGGGGCGATGTGGACGATGGGCAGGGCCTGGTCGTCGAAGATGCCGACGGTGAGTTCCTTGCCGTCGATGAATTGCTCGACGAGGATGTCATTGCCGAAGGTGGCGGCATCGTCCATGGCGGCCTGGGCATCGGCCTGGTCGCGGACGATGTGGACGCCGACGCTGGAGCCTTCGCGCGGCGGCTTGACGACGAAGGGGGCGCTCATCTGTGGGAGCCTGCTGCCGCCGGAGACATCGACGATTTCAGAGGCGGGCGTGGGGACGTGGTGCTGGAGGAAGAGGGCCTTGGCCTTGTTCTTGTCGAAGGCGAGGCGGCTGCTGACGGAGCCGGCACCGGTGTAGGGGACGCCCTTGGCTTCGAGGATGTCCTGGAGCTGGCCGTCCTCGCCGAAGGTGCCGTGGATGACATTGAAGGCAAGGCCGGTGCCCTCGGGGAGGTTCACCTCATGGCCGGTGACATCGACGGGCTCGGCGCGGAGGCCGCGGTCGCGCAGGGCCTTCAACACGGCCTGGCCGGAGGCGAGGGAAACTTCACGCTCGGAACCGGGGCCGCCCATGAGGACGGCGATGAGGAGATTGGGGTCGATCATCTAAACGTTTTCTAGTTGGAAGTTTTTTCAGTTTTCGGGAAGAGCAAGAAGCAGAATTCAACCGCAGATGGACTCAGATGAACGCGGATGGAAGAAGGGAGTTTTTTGAAGAGGAAGCGAATCAGACGCCACTTCTGAACCCATCCTCTTCATTTCTTATCTGCGTGTATCTGCGTCCATCTGCGGTTGGATTTTCTTTTTCAGAAGAGGCTTGGCGGTTGGAAACCGCCGCCACTGTCGGTTAGAAAGTGAAGTCGTCTTCGCCGAGGATTTTGACTTCGGGTTCGAGTTCGATGTCGCGGGTGGCGCGGGCTTCGGCGCGGATGGTTTCCATGAGTCCGAGGACGTCGTGGGCGGTGGCGTTGCCGCGGTTGACGATGAAATTGCCATGGACGTCGGAGACGGCGGCCTTGCCGTTGGCGGTGCCCTTGAAGCCGAGCTCGTCCACCAGCTTGCCGGCGGGAGTGGCGGCGGGGTTTTTGAAGATGCAGCCGGCGCTGGCGGCGATCGGCTGGGTGGCGCGGCGCTTGGCGCGGGAAGCGTCCCAGCGTTCCTTGATGGCTCCGGGCTGGTCGGGATGACCCTTGAAGGTGGCCTGGAGGGCAAAGTTCCGGCGGAGTTCGGGGACGTTCCGGTACTGGGCGGAGATCTGGGCGCGGGTGCGGGTGCGGATGACGCCGTCCTCATCGAGGAAGGTGATGCTGACGACCTGGTCGAGGGTCTCGGTGCCCATGGCACCGGCATTCATGCGCAGGGCTCCGCCGACATTCCCGGGGATGCCTTCCATCCACTCGAAGCCGCCCATGCCGGCGTCTCCGGCGGCGCTGGCGAGTTTCTTGAGGCGGACGCCCGCACCGGCGGTGACGAGGCCGTTCTCCACCCCGACCTCGGAGAAGAGTCCGCCGCTGGGATGGATGACAGCGCCGCGGATGCCACCATCGCGGACGAGGAGATTCGAGCCGCGGCCGACGACGCGGACGGCGATGCTACGATCCCGGCAGTAGTTCACCAGCGCGGCGAAGGCCTCGAAGGTGTGGGGCTCCAGCCAGAACTGCGCGGGGCCGCCGACGAGCATGGTGGTGTGGCGCTTCATCGGCTCGTAGAGCTTGCCATCGATGTCGCCCGTGGGGACGAGGGCGAGCATTTCCTCGAGCGTCTTGAGATCGCGGGCGATGCGGGTGCCTGCCTCGTGGACATTGCCCGCGCCGAGGGTGATGAGGAGATCGCCTTCCTCCAGCGCATTGCCGACGGCGTGGTGGGCGGTGGCGAGGTCGGGCGATGAGGAAATCTGCACCGGGCCGTGGCGTTTCGCCGCCTCGACGATGGTCTCGCCAGAGATGCCGGGAATGGGCAGCTCGCTGGCAGGGTAAACATCGGCGATGAAGACGCGGTCGGCGGCCTGGAGCGCCCTGCCGAAGTCATCCGCCAGCGCCTGGGTGCGGGTGTAGCGGTGCGGCTGGAAGAGGACGACGATGCGGCCGGGATTGAGCGAACGCGCGGTCTGGAGGGTGGCGGCGAGCTCGGAGGGATGGTGGCCGTAGTCATCCACGATGCGGAACCGCGACGAGAGATACTTCGTTTCGAAGCGGCGCTTGGCTCCGGCGAAGGTGGAAAGGGCGCGTGAGATGAGGGTGAAGTCCGCGCCGCAGCCATCGGCCAGCGCGATGGCGGCGAGGGCATTGAGGACATTGTGGCGGCCGGGGATGCCGAGCTCGACGCCGCCGAGGACTTCGCCTTTCCGCACGACGGTGAAGGCGGTGGCGCCGCGCAGCTCGCGGACATCGACGGCGGTGTAGTCGGCCTCGTTCCAACCGTAGGACACGCCCTTGTCATGAGCGCCGCAGTGTTCGGCGGCGATGGGGTCTTCCTTGCAATAGACGATGCGGCCGGTGGTCTGGCTCATCATCGTGGCGAAGACCTCGCGGATGTGATCGATGTCGCGGTAGAAGTCGAGGTGCTCGGGCTCGATGTTGAGAATGACGCAGTGCTCCGGGTGATAGAGGGCCAGGGTGCCATCGCTCTCATCGCCCTCGGCGACCATGTGCTCGCCATCCTCGGACCAGCGGGCGTTTGCGCCGAGGATGGGGATTTCCGCGCCGACGTAGTGGCTGGGGTCGAGGCGGGCCTCGCGCATGATGTGCGCGGTCATGGAGGAGGTGGTGGTTTTCCCGTGGGTGCCGGAAATGACGATGCCCTTCTTGGTATGCAGGATCGCGGCCAGGCATTCAGCGCGGCGCATCAGCGGAATCCCGGCGGCGTAGGCGGCGGCGTAGGCCGGATTATCTGTCCGGATGGCCGAGGAGAATACGACGATGTCCGCCCCGCGCACGGCCTCGGCGGTCTGCGGGGAGGAAAACTGCAGGCCGAGCTTCTGCATGCGCTCGGTTTCCACGGAAGTGACCTTGTCGGAACCGCTGACGCTGTGGCCCATGCCGAGGAGCAGCAGGGCCAGCCCGCTCATGCCGGAACCCGCGACGCCGATGAGATGGATCTGGAGCGGGCGGCTGCGGTCGGTGAGGCGCTGGCGGAAATCGTCGTTCATTTGGAGGAGAGGCTCGCTTCGATGGCGTCGCAGATCCGGGCGGAAGCATCCGGGGTGTCGAGCGCGCGGGCGGCTTGTGCCATGCGGTGGCGGGTTTGCAAGTCGTTGAGAATATTCGAGGCCACCTTGGCCAATTTTGCCGCGTCGAGGTCGACCTGCTGGATCAGTTCGGCGGCGCCGACGGTCGAGAAAACCTCGGCATTCCGCGTCTGGTGGTCATCGGCGGAGGACGGGAACGGCACGAGGATGGAAGGCAGGCCGGCGTGGGCGATCTCGGTCAGGCTGGAGGCCCCGGAGCGGGCGAGCATCAGGTCCGAGGCGGCGTAGGCGAGTGCCATCTTGTCGCAAAAGCCGACGACCACGTAGCCGGGGCGGTCGCCGGCGGTGGCCTTGACGCGGTCGTGGTCGAGGGTGCCGGCGATGTGGAGGATCTGGATGTTGGCCGGGAACAGGGCGGCGCTTTCGGCGACGAGTTCATTGAGGCGTTTGGCGCCCTGGCTGCCGCCCATGACGAGGAGGACCGGCCGGGTGGTATCCGGGTCGAGCCCGAAAGCCGCGGCCCCCTCGGCGCGGGTGGGCAGCTTGACCATTTCGGCGCGGACGGGGGTGCCGGTCACAACGGTGTCGCGGCCCTCGAAGAAGGGCTCGGCAGCGGCCATGCCGAGGAAGACGCGGTTGCAGAAGCGGCTGGTGAGGACGTTGGCGCGGCCGGGGCGGGCGTTCGAGTCGTGGACGAAGGTTTTCAGGCCGAGCTTGTGGCCGGCGTACACCGGCGGCAGCGAGGTGAAGCCGCCCATGCCGAGGACGGCGTCGGCTTGGTGCTCGCGGAGCAGGGCGGCGCAGCGGCGGGTGGTCTTCCACATCCGCCAGAGGAAGGGGATCATCCGGGGCGAGAGCGTGGGCGGCTTGGCGACGGCCTCGACGGTTTCGAATTTCAGCGAGCCGTATTTCGCGGAGGCTTCCTTATCGACGGTCTTCTTCGAGATGAGGAGGAGGACGTCGTGGCCGCGGGCCTGGAGGGTCTCGGCGACGGCGATGCCGGGGAACAAATGGCCGCCCGTGCCGCCGCAGGCGATTACGACCTTATAGAGCTTGGACACAGTGGATTCGGAAGAAAAATGATAGCGGGGCGGGGGAGTTTCCCAGGGTGGAAAGGACCGCCATGCGACGCGTGGATTTTGGGACGGGGCGGGTTTTCTAGCAATGGCAAAAGGGAGAGCGGAGGGATTTCGGCTGGTGGCGAGTGCCCAACGTTTCGATAGGTCCTATAGGACTTATGGGATCTATAGGACCTATGTGGTGAAGGGGCGGGATCTCCAGCAAAGGGCCGCTGCCAGAAAAAATCTTCTAAGGACTCCCCGGGTCGGGTGTCTGCCTTTTGAAGCAAACCCGATCACCACCATGAACCCAACCGACCCGGACTCCCCCGCCCCATTCGCGCCTGCGACGAACTCCTTCTGGCGGAAGCTGGGCGGTGGCTCGCTTTCGATTTCGCTGATGGTGCATGCCATCCTGCTGGCGATCGGTGTGGTGTGGATCTTCCAGGTGATGCCGGAGAAGAAGGAAGAGCAGCCGACGTTTCAGTCAGGTAACCAGGGTGGCTCACCCGCCCCAAGAGCGGCGATGAAGATGCCGTCACATGCCGCGCTGTCGCGGCTGGTGGCGGTCAATTCCATCTCGACCATATCGCTGCCGGAGCAGATCCCCGGGACGGAGATCAGAAGCATTGGCACGCTTAGCAAGGAAGCGGGACCTGGCGGCCCAGTTGGCTACCCGGGCCCTCATGTTTTCCAACCACCGGGCTCCGGGCTCCCCGGACAAGCCAGGCTTGGACCTCCGGCATTCGGACTTCCCGAGCCGAATGCCAACGCGCTTGTGGGCACCTTCTACGACACCAAGCAGGATCCACACCGCAAGCCGACGGGGATGACGCCGGAGAAACTGCGGGACGTGATCAAGGAATTCACGACGCGGGGCTGGAACGAGCGGAGCCTGGAGGGGCACTATTACAAGGCTCCGCAGACACTTTATCAGACGAAGATTTACATCCCGGAAATGTCGGCGGGCGAGGCGCCGAAGGCGTTCAACTGCGAGAAGGAAGTGGAACCGAGCCGCTGGATGGTCATTTACCGCGGGGAGGTCACACCGCCGAAGTCCGGGAAATACCGGTTCGTGGGGGCGGGTGACGATGTGCTGGTGGTGCGGTTCAACGGCCAGAATGTGTTCGACCATGGCTTCACCCAAGGCACGACCGGGCTGTATGTGCCGGGGAACGTGGCTGGACTGGCGGCCAAGCCGGAAAACCGGGACTTGGCGAAGGTCCTGCGCGGCGGGGCGATGAAGCTGCCGATCACGTTTTACCAATATGACACGACGCAGAACTGGAACAAATCGATCGGCGGGCTGGCGGTGGGGCCGGAATTCGAGGCGAATGCCGGGAGCCGCTACCCGATCGAAATTCTGATCAGCGAGATCCCGGGCGGCCTGTTCGGAGCCTCGCTTTTGATCCAGGAAACCGGGGTCACTTACCAGAAAGCGAGCACCGGTGCGCCGATTCTGCCGGTCTTCCGGCTCGACCAAAGCGTGCCCGTGGCGAACGGGGCGGACAACGCGCCGCCGGTGGATACGGAGGTTTCCCCATGGAAATTGACCGGAACCCGAGCGAAGGTGGGGATCTAAACTCAAAATAATGATTCCCCCCTCCCGTTTTTTTTGGAGGAATCAGTCCGCCATTCCATTTGCATTTCAAAACCCCTCTTAGCCATGGACGAGTACGATCCCGATTATTTTCACGCCAGCCACGACGAAGTTCCCAAGATGTCGTTCTGGCGAAAGCTCGGAGGTGGATCGCTATCCATCTCGATCATCGTTCATGCGATCCTGCTGGCCATCGGGGTAGTGTGGATTTTCCAGGTCATCCCTCAGAAGGAAGAGCAGCCGGACTTCATGCCCAAGGGCGGCGGTGGCGGAACGCCGGGTGCCAAGAGCGAAACCAACATGAAGAAGCGGGCGACCATGACCACCATGAACGCCCCGAAGCTGGCGGCCAAGGGTGTCACGAGCACGTTCACGCTGCCTGAGCCGGATCCGGCTCAGGCCATGTCATCGGTGGGAGCCCTGGGTTCGAGCGGCCTCGCGGCTGGTCTGGGCGGCAGCGGTTCTGGTGGCGGCAAGGGCAACGGCAAGGGCAAGGGGTTCGGCGACGGCATGGGCCCGGGCATGGGCGGCGGAGCGGGCAAGATGATCAACCCCTTCGGCATGCTGAACCCGAACGCCAACGCGCTGGTGGGTACCTTCTACGACACCAAGCAGGACAGCCGCCACAAGGACACCGGCATGACACCGGAGAAACTCCGCGAGGTGATCAAGCAGTTCTGCAAGGGAGGCTGGAACGAGCACTCCCTGGAAAAGTATTACCAAGCCTCGCAAAAGCTCTACAACACCAAGATCTACATCCCCATCATCTCGGCGGATGAGGCACCCAAGGCCTTCGGCTGCGACAAGGAAGTGCAACCGAGATGCTGGATCGCGATCTACCGCGGCGTGGTGAGCCCGCCGAAGAGCGGCAAGTTCCGCTTCGTGGGTGCCGGCGACGACGTGCTCGCAGTGCGCTTCAATGGCCACCCTGTTTTCGACCACGGCTACACGCAGGGCACCTCGGGCCTGTATATGCCGGGTCACGTCGGGGTGATGGACGGAACCAAGAAGGACCGCGAAGTGGAGAATATCATCCGCGAGAGCCCGATGAGGGTGCCGGTGACCTTCTACAAGTACGACACCACCCAGAACTGGAACAACTCGCTTGGCGGACTGGCCGTGGGACCGGAATTCTCGGTCAACGCCGGCAACAATTACCCGATCGAAATCATGATCAGCGAAATCCCGGGCGGCCTGATGGGCGCGGCGCTGATGATCCAGGAAGACGGCGTCACCTATGAGAAGACTTCGAACGGGTCGCCAATCCTTCCGATCTTCCGCCTCGACAACTCCCTGCCTCCGAAGGAAGCGAAGGACGGCTCCCCTCCCTACGATCCTAACGGCCCGGTATGGAAACTGGTCGGTGGCTCGGGCAAGCGTGACATCTGAGCGGATATGCCGCGTTTCGCACTTTTCCAAAAGCCGGGGCTCCCATGAGTCCCGGCTTTTTTGTGACTTGGAAGCGGTGTCTCAGCGGCTGACGAGATGGGCACCCTGCGAAGGCCGGGAGGCGAAGATCTGGGGATCGAGCCCGGTGGCCGCCTGATACTGTTCGCGCAGGGTATTGGCGATGGACTCGGCCTTACCGGACTCGCAAAGGGTGACGGTGGAGCCACCGAAGCCGCCGCCGGTCATGCGGGCACCGATGACGCCGCCGCTGGGGCCGATGGCGCGGGCGATTTCCACCATCAGATCGAGCTCCTTGCAGGAAACTTCGAAGTCGTCACGCAGGGAATCGTGGCTGGCGGCCATGAGCGGGCCGAGGGCTTCGAAGTCATTGCGGGCGAGGGCATCTGCGGCGAGGCGGGTGCGGGCAATTTCCCCCACGACATGGCGGGCGCGGCGGTTGACGGGGTCGCCGAGTTGGTCCCAGACGGCCTCGACGTCGGCCATGGTCACATCGCGCCACGAGGCCTTGCCAATGAGAGCGAGGGCGTCCTCGGTGTTCTTGCGGCGCGCCGCGTAACCGCCGTCGGAGAGCTGGTGGTGGACGGTGGTATTGGCGATGAGGACGGTGAGGTCCGAATTTTCGAAGGGAACAAGTTCCGGTTCGCCGGAGCGGCAGTCGATGAGGACGAGGCGATTGATTTTGCCGAAGGCGGAAGCGAACTGGTCCATGATACCGCAGGGCACGTGGGCGAAATCGTGCTCGGCTTTTTGGCAGAGGAGCGCCTTTTCCCGTGTATCGAGCACGGTGTCCAGGAGGCCCTCCAGCATGGTGGCGGTGGCGCATTCCAAGGCTGCGGAGGAGGAAAGGCCGGCTCCGCCGGGGACGGAGGAAACAATATAAGCATCGAACCCGGGGATATGATGGCCGCGCTGCTGGAAGCCGGCGACGACACCGCGCAGGTAGTTGGCCCACTCGGGTTCGCCGGGCGTCATCGGACGATCCACCGGAAAGGTTGCGGTGCCGCTGCCGTGGGAGGTGGCGATGCGCGCCTCCGTGGTGCCATTGAGAGCGGCGGCGATGACGATGTAGCGGTCGATGGCGAAGGGCAGCACGAATCCGTCGCAATAATCGATGTGTTCACCAATGAGATTGACGCGCCCGGGCGCCGCCGCGGTGACGGAAGCGGCGAGACCAAAGCTGCGGTGCAATCCGGCGGCGGCATCGGCCACGAGATCGGCGAGGGGTTCGTTCAATTGAAGCATGACAAAGGCCGATTCATAGCGGCGGATACAGACGGGAGGAATTGCAAATTGAATCGGGGCCGAGGATTTATTCCGGGCTTCTGCGGGTTGAAGTGCGCGCCCCCGTTCAACAAGGGCTCATGGCAGGATCCGGGGCTGACCTCACTCCTTGGAGACGGGCGGGTTGGGTGCATGCGGGGGCCCAGGTGGCTTCGGAGACACCGGCGCACCGGGGGGCACCGCGGTGTTGGGAGGCGGGGGAGCACCGGGCTGGCCGGGAAGCCTCATGCCAGGCGGCAATTGCCGGGAAGGTCCTGCACTTTTCAGCGCAGGCGGCGCCTCGGTACGGAGGGCGGTCAGGAGAAACGACCAGCGGTAGGTCTTGTCGGCGGGGAGCCCCTTGGCGTCCGTGGCCACGCCCATCTGGCGGTGATCGAGGTGCAAGGTGGTGATCTCGGGCTTGGGCAACTCCGAAACGATCGAGGTCTGTTCGTAGGTGTCGGGAAGGCCGGACAAGGCCGAGACCTCCAGCAGGGATTCCCCGGTGGCATCCACACGCAGACCGTTCCCTCCACGCGGACTTTCAAAGGTGCTCCAGCGCACGTTGGTGCGGCTGCCCGCCTCCTGCGGGATCACGTAGTGCGGGACGGTGCCCGGGAGCATGCCGGTGTGAACCGTGGTCCATGCGCCGGAATTACGATCTTCATAGTTTTCGTGCGGGCCTTTTCCAAACCAGGTCCAATTGCTCACGCCCGAACCAATGCCACAGGTCATGCCGATGCGCGGGATGGGGGGAGCCTTGGTGTCCGGCTTGAACTCCGCACTGACGGCGATCTGCCCGGCACCGGTGATGCGGTAGGCAAGGTTTGCCGAGCCGCATCCCGCCGGACCGGCCAGTTTTACCCGCACCGTTACGTCATGACCGTCCTGCTCGGCCGCCAGATCCACGGCCTTGAAGGCGCTGCCGGCATGATGCCACAACTGACCCTCCCGCCCGGTCCCTGGCACGGCCTTGTCGTTTTGGGTTGGAATCCGCCAGAAATCCAGACGGAGAGGCGAAACCAGGATCTCCTCCCCCTTTTGCTTGAAGGAGACGAGCGCGCCATCGCTCTGGTCAATCGTCGCGCTGATGTCACCGGCGACGATCTGGACCCTTTGGGACTCCATGGTGAAGGTGGCCGCGGTGGCGGATGGGGCAGGCGTCGCCGGTGTGCGGTGGCCCCACGCGGGAAGCGGGAGTTCATCCCAGGCAATGGGCATGCCCGCAGGATACCACGCATTGGCCTCCTTCAAATCATAGCGGACGCGAAGGATGAATTCCGCCGCCGGATCCGGCTGGACGTTGGTGGAAACAACCAGGTCGGCAGAGGCGCGGGGAGCCAATGTCCCGATGGCGAGGTCACCCTGGGCGACCTCCTTGCCATCCTTGAGCAGTTTCCAACTGCCCTTCACCTCGTCCACTGACCGGAAGAAGCGTTCATTGAACACCTTCACCTTGAGGGTAGGCGTGGCACCATCCAGCAGGGTCGTGTGGACGTCCTGCAGAGCCTTCTTCACCTCTTCGGTCTGAGGGGTGGCGACGAGAACGGCGGGCATCAGGCCGCTGACGAGAGAGGTGTCACCGCCATAGGACAACGAGATTGCAGGCCCCGGTTGGGGCGCATCCTGCTTCTTCCGAATGATCGTCTGGTCCCGCCACTCGGCAATGAAGCCACCTTGAAGTGACGCTTCTTTTCGGAACAGATCCCAGTAGGCGGAGAAGTCGCCGGAGCTATTGCCTCCGGACCTTGAGTAGGAACTGAAAATGACAGGCCGCCGTTTCTCCGAAGGCTGCTTCTCTTCGCTCTGCAAGGCCGCGGACGCGGAGACCAGCGAGGCGGCGGAGGGAGCGAGGAAATCGACGGGAATGTCGTCTCCCGCCTCCGGGTAGTAGACCGGCCGGGAAGGATCGAGGGTGTGGAGGTAGCGGACGCTTTCGCTCAGATTGGGCGACTTTCCCCACGCCGTGCCGGGTGACCAGGCGACGACGGAAGGATGGTTTTTGTCGCGTTGGACCAGGTTCTCGAGCCGCTGCCGGTAGATGTCGAATGCCTGCGGGTCTTCCGAGACCGCAACGTCGGGCTTGCCCTGGACCCGCGAGTCCAAGTCGGCCTCGTCGAACACATAGAAGCCAAGCTCGTCGCAAAGCTCCAGGAACCGCGGATCATTCGGCGCATAGTCCGAACGCACGGCGTTGAGGTTGGTCCGCTTCATTTGGAGCAGATCGCCGCGCAGATCGTTCTCCGTCAGGGCATGTCCGGTGCGCGGATTGTGGTCGCGGCGGATCACTCCCTTGATGAGGACGGGCTGGCCGTTGTGGAGCAAGCGGCCGTTTTTCACCTCGTCGCGGCGGAATCCGGTCTTGCCGGGGAAATGGGCCACAACCTGCCCCTTCTCGTCCAAAAGGGTGATGAGGTAGGGATAGAGGACCGGATTCTCGGCTGACCAGGCCTGGATGGCCGGAAGCGTGTCGGCCGACAGATCGAGCTTCACCTCGGCATTGGCTGGCGTGTTGTAGGGTACATCCCGGGTGAAAAGGACTGGTCCCTCGCGAGAGAACAATTCCAGCTTCACGGTGCCGGCATGGGCGGCGGCATCGTGATTCGCGAGCGTGGTGGTGAGGTGGAGGGTGCCGCGGGAGAAGTCATCGGCCAAGCCAGCCTGCAGGCGATGATCGATCAGTTCGACAGCGGGCGAGGACCAGAGAAACACATCGCGATAGATGCCGCTCATTGGCCAAATCCCCTTGGGGCCGAGCTGGCCATGGCTGCCATGAACTTGCACGGAGACGGTGTTTTCGCCGGGTCGCAGAAAGGAGGTAATGTCGAACTGCACGGTGGTACGGGAGTCCTGAGTGCCTCCCACCTTCCGGCCGTTTATCCAGAGATCGAAGGCGGGCTCAACCCCTTCGAAGGCGATGCGGGTACGGCGGGTTTCCCAGCCGGCAGGCAGCACGAAGGTCCGGCGGTAGACTCCGATCGACGAGGGCGTGCCCGCTGCCTGGAGTGTCCCGTAGCCTTGCAGATCCCAGTTCGACGGGACGGGAATTTCCTTCCACGACTGGATGTCGAAGCCATCGGTCTCGAATCCGGAAGGAACCTGATCGGCCTTCTCGCTGAAATGGAATCGCCACGGGCCATCCAGCAGCATGCACCAGGGGGATTCCAAGCGCGCCTTTGACAGCGCGGTTTCACGATCCGGAAACGGCATCGCCGTCGCCTGCGGAGGCAGCTTGAACTCCCCTGTGGGCTCCCCGGCGTGAGTCAGGGACGGAAGGCTGAGCGCGAGTAAAATCAGTCGGCGCATGAGAAGGAGACGTTGAAAGGGGTTCCGGGGGAAGAACAGCGGATTTGGGAGCAAAAGCCAGCGACTTACGGTGAAAAATGAACACGCCCCGCTCGGCGCGGGCCGGCGGGGCGTCCTCGGTTCAAAGCGTCACTGCCGCTCAGGCTTTTTTGCCGAATTTCGCGAAAGCGAGCATCCCCAGCCCGAAGACGAGCAGGACGAGGCCCCACCACAGGTTCATGTTGATTCCGAGGGACTTCTCGTAGAGGGCGGTGTCTCCTTTGGTCGCCAGGCCGTATCCGGTCAGGACGAGGCCGAAGACCGAGAAGAGCAGGCCGATGGGCAGGCGGAGGTCGAAGTTCATGAGGGAAGCGGGTGAGGGTTAACGGAAGTAAATGTTGAGGATCACCGCGACGGCAAGCACCACACAGCCGAGGACGGCGGGGCGCTTCCAGAATGGCTCATCTTCCTGGCGGATCTTTTCCGTGAGAGAATAGACCAGACCGGTCAGTTCCGCATCGGTCTTGGTGCGACGGGTGGCGAGGGACACGCCGATGGTGACGAAGAAGCACGTGGACCACGCGACGATGGCGAGCCAGAAGTTCTGGGCCATGCCGGAGGTGAAGCCGTGCTTGTTGGCAATCCAGGCCCCTTTCATGCCAACCAGTTCGAGCACTTCGCCTGGAGCGGCGATGGCGGGATAGGTGAGGCCATGGAAGGTGGCGGCGGCGAGCGTGCCGCAGAGCAACCCGTAGAAAGCGCCGTGGCCGGTGGCACGTTTCCAGAACATGCCGAGCAGGAAGGTCGCGAACAGCGGCGCGTTCACAAAGCCGAACACGAGCTGGAGCAGGTCCATGATGTTGTCCGACTTCCGGGCCACGTAGGCGAAGGCGATCGAAATGAGAATGCCGACCACGGTGGCGACGCGACCCATCCACATGTAATGGGCGTCGGTCTTGTCCTTCGCGATGTAGGACTGGTAAATGTCGTAGGTCCACACGGTGTTGAAGGCAGTCACATTGCCGGCCATGCCGGACATGAACGAGGCCATCAGCGCGGTGAGGGCGAGACCGAGCAACCCAGTCGGAAGGTAATGGGCGATCAACGACGGGATCACCAGATTGTAGTCGAGAGCGCCCTTGGCGGCTTCCACCGGATTCGAGGAAAGCGGGATCGCATAGCCGGAACCGGGGGTCTTGGTCAGCGCCAGGGCGATCATCCCCGGCACGATGACGATCAGTGGGAAGAGCATCTTCGGCACGGCCGCGATGATCGGCGTGCGGCGGGCGTCACCCATCGACTTGGCCGCCATGGCGCGCTGCACCACCAGGAAGTCGGTACACCAGTAGCCGAACGACAGCACGAACCCGAGGCCGAAGATCATTCCGAACCACTCGACGCCCATCGGGTTGTCGGTGGTTCCCATGTATTTCCACGAGTTGCCGAACTTTTCGGGAAGCTTGGCCATCATGCCGTCCCAGCCGCCGAGATTGTGCAGGCCGAGGATCACAAGCGGCGCGAAGCCGAGGACAATGAGGAAAAACTGTAGCACCTCGGTGTAGATCGCGGAGGTAAGGCCGCCCTTGAGCACATAGGCCAGCACCACGGCGGAGGTGATCACCATGCTGATGTCGTAAATACCGAGTTCCATCCCCAGGAAGTGGACCGGCTTGAAATACGCCTTGAAGAGCAACTCGATCATCGCCGAGAGCGCATGCATCGAGACGCCGGAGGAGGCCACCGTCATCACCGCAAAGGAGATCGAGTTGAGGCCCCGGGTCTTCTCGTCGAACCGCATCTTGAGATACTCAGGCACCGAGCGGGCCTTCGAGCCGTAGTAGAACGGCATCATGAACACCGCCAGGAAGATCATGGCCGGGATGGCACCCACCCAGTAGAAGTGGGAGGTCATGATCCCGTACTTCGCGCCGGAGGCCGCCATGCCGATCACCTCCTGCGCGCCGAGGTTAGCGGAGAGGAAGGCCAGGCCGGTGACCCACGCCGGAATCGAGCGGCCGGACAGGAAGAAGTCCGACGAGCTCTTCATGTACCGTTTCAGCGCGAACCCGATCCCGATCACGACCAGGATGTAAGCGCCTAGGATTCCATAATCGACCGCGTGGAGATCGATCCGCGGTGTGCCAGCAACTTCCGCCACGGGCAATGACGCCGCGGCTAGAAGATCAATCGGGTTCAGAAGCATGAACGCAAAGCTGCTAGGCCCGGAGGCACACGTCAAGAATGCCGTTCATTCACCGGGCGGATGGAGGTGAATGGGGCTCATGACCGCGGAAATCCCGGATCACCGCTCCAAAGTCGAGAGCCCGACCCGCCGCCCCTCGACCAGAAACGCCCCGCAGCCATCGCAATAATGGCCCGGATATTTATCATCGATCGTTAGTAAATAGTGCGGAGCCCAATCGGCCGCCTTGAAATACAGCAACCGGACATCGGGCAGGGCGATCCAGGGAAAGGCCCATGTCACTCCGACACCGAATCGGGATCCGCCTTCCCGGGCGATGAAGAATTCGCCTGTCTTCATTGCCAGGCCGCACTTGGGACAGTTCACCACGGCATGATTTCATCGCCGCCGGTTCAGATCAAGGGACGAGTTTCCCCCACTCCCTCTCACTCCACCCCGAAGCGACCATGCATGGCGATGGGTGGATTCCGGTTCAGTGAGAAAAGGCCACCTCAGGCAGTGGGCGGAAGACCAGCGTCCGGGTATTGGGCGAGGTGGTGATGAGAGTGCGGAATTGTGCATCCAAAATGACACGCCGGGAGAGCGCCCGATCCTTCGGCAGCGCCTCTCTCGGACGAGTTTCAAATTCCGCCAAGTCTTCCAGCGTGCCTCGGACCTGACGGCCAAGGCGGGAATAAAGGACAACTGTGGCGGATCCTCCCAGAGTGTTGGAACCGGGCTCGGGCAGCGAGATGCTGAAGAAATCCCCACTGCCGGACTCGGGGATCAAATCGCATGATTGCTGGCTCGAAGTGCCGGGCGGTGTCCATGGCTGCTCCCCGCCGATCTCCACGGCATGTTTCATGCTGAAGGCGATCACCCCGTCATCCGAAAGCCGACTCCCATCCAATCCTTCGCGGAGATTGTTCAGGGGCTTGTGAGTGACGCTGCCGTCCCGGGCGATTTCCAACATCTGATCCGCATGCAGAACACGGCTTCCGTCTGCGGACAACGAGTAGGAAGGGAAAACGCCATGGCCATTGCGCCAGAGCATGGCTCCCATCTCCGCGGCCTTGACCGGTGAAAGCTTGAGCGTGTCTGGAGCGACGAGGACGAGCGAAGCGACCGTCGAGCCTTGGGTTGGCAAACGCTCCTGATTATTGAAAATCGCGACCAGCGGCCGAGATCTTTCATCCCGAGCCGCCGCCAGAATCATGGGACGCTCGCATGGAATCACCGTGGCACCTGCAGGTTCAAGACCGGGCAGCAAACGTTTCTCCAGAACAGAGGTCGTAAAACTCCATCGATAAAGCGCATCGGCCGTCGCGACAATGGCACCCGGCCCATCCGCGAAGCGGCGGGTGACACGAAGCGTGCGGGATGGCATTTCAATGACGCTCACCGCCGTGCCTAGGTCGTCACTGACGACAAGCCAGTGTCCCTTGTCTGCCACCTGAAGGGAATCCACCTGATGATCCAGGCTCAAGGTGGTGGCGGGAATGGAAATCGAATCGCCTGAAGGACTGTTCCCCTTCCACCGTGCTGGACGCAGTCCTGCGACGGGGACTGTCATTTCGGACGATGATTCGCCCGCTGAAAGCTTTAGAATCATCTGTGCTCCCGGGAAATCGGAAGGCACTTCGCAAGCCAGGACTCCCTGACTCCATGTAACGGTCACTCCAGGAGAAGTGACGCGTATCGGCAAGTCCGGGGCCGATGAAACGGCAAACCGGGGCTGGAAGGTCCAGGTTTTTCCCCGCTGGGCCGGGGGCGGATGATTGAGGACGACCAGCGGCACTCGGGCTGCCTTGCGCTGCCATTCCGCTTGGTCGAGCGTTTCGACCAAAACTTCCCGACGGCCAGCGGTGATGAGCTCCAGCGCCACCGGGTCGAACCAAAGATTGGCGGGTGCCTCGACCGGCCCCGTTTCAGGCATACCCCCGGCAAAAGATGCCAGGGCCTCGCCGTCGGGCGAGCTGAAATAGGTAATGCGCGGCGGAGCCGGAGGAATGGTCTCGAAACCGAGGTGCTTCAGTTCCAGCACCCCCAGGCCCAAGGTCGGAAGTTGCGTTGAGCCCGATGAGCCGGGATTCTTTTTCGCTCCCTTTCCCAGCCCGTCTCCGACACTCCATCCCGGCAGGATTGAGCTCTCGTCGCACTCCCAGCGACCGCCGATTTGGTGGAGCAAGTAATGTCCCCCATCGGTCGATCCGACATTCCGATCCACGTGGAAAGAACAGCCGTCCGGAGCTGCCAGCACCAAGAGATCTCCAGTGTGGCTGGATCCTCTCCACGACGGCCACGCCGGCATCCGGCCAGCGGCGGAAAGTCCCCAAGGCTCGGAATCCCGGAGGCGGATGGGGATCGGAACAGGCTTCAGGGTAGCAGGTTGCCAGAGGGAAAGAGTGGCGGATGAGGTCACCAGCAACGGACCCTCGATCGAACAACTGCCGGCGGTAAGAACGTTGGCAGCCAGGTCGGGAGTGAGAACGGTCTCAGCCAGCACCCGGGACCCGTCTGCCGAAAACGCACGAAGGCGGCGTCCACCATGGTCGGCGACGAAGATGCGCTCTTGGTCGGCCGCGATGTGAATTTTATCCGGATCCCCCTCGATTTCCTGAATTTCAAAGGGTGCCATCGTCTCCAGGTTCACTCTTACGACCCATGGTGCAGCCCGGCAGGCTAGAACGACGAACTTGCCACCGCCGCCCAGCGCAGCCTCACGGATTTCTCCGGGGCTTCGATAGGAGCGTGTGGCAGCCATCGGAACCAAATCCCGGGTGGTGGATGGATCCGGGGCAGGTGCGGCGAAATGGACGGTGGCTGAGTCGGTCAGCCATTCCACCGCGAATTTCGAGTTCCGATAGGTGGTCCGGAACCGCAGGGGTTCGGAAGAAAGCCATGGCTCCGAGGGCAAACTGTGAATGAAAACGCGTGCCGTATAGACGTGTTCGCCCTGTTGGTTGGCGGGCAGGCCGGCGGACAGAGTGTCCGCCTGTCCAAATGTGATTTGATTGCTGGAGACGCCGTCCGGCGATGTTGGAGGATCCTCCCCCTCCACGATTTTGAGACTTCCAGAACATTGGAGGGAGAGTCCGAATCCGATTGCGGGTTTCACCTCGATCGAGCGGTTGCCGTTGCCGCCACGGAACCAGACTTGGAGATCCCGAAGTTCCAGCCCGCAACTTTTCCCAATCCGGGAAAACGAAATGTCGGCTGAATCAGCCCCATTGCCCATGCTGAGTCCGAATCCGGGCAGAAAGCGGCCGAATGGAACTTCCGCCGAGGCGGGCACGGCGACAATTTCGGGCTTATTGGTCGGCGCTTCCATAAACGCGGCCGTCATGGATTCCTGAAGATGAATGTTGAGATTGGCGGCCCGACCTCGCAGGGCGGCGAGTTTGGAGACCAGGTCACGCCTCTGGTCCACTTGCTTGCGCTGAGCCTCCAGCCACGCATTCCGATCACCGCTGGGCTCGCTTCCAACCGCGGGTAGCGCATCCATTTTGGCAAGTTGGCGAAGCAGTACGTGGTTCTCTTCCCGCAACCCGTCGGCTTCCGGAGGCTCCGTGACGCCACCTACTTGAATGCTGGACATGCGCATGGTGTAGGCCTGTTGTTCCGATGCCGGACCGGCAGCGGGTTCGGGCAACGGAAGCGCCGGACCATCGGTGGAGGGAGTCTTCAAGAACGTGATCAATCCGTCACGGCCGACAATCTGGCTGACGACCCACTGCTCGCCAGCCTTGTCCCACACGTAAGCAAGGCGGGGCTTGGAGCCGACGGGAAGGGTGACGGCAATCGTCGGCTCGGCCCGTGCCGCAATCACTGGTGGCGAAAAAACGAAGCCGATCCGAAATTCAAGACGCGGGCCACCGGTGTCCACCGCTGTCGCGACGATGTTGTCGGGCACCGGCGTGGTCGAAATGGCGGGGGCGGCCGAGGAGGGAGAAGACTCTGCCGGCGCGGCGGAAGAACCGCTTGCCGGGGAACTGCGCCGGCGGCAACCGGAGGACGAGAGCGCGAGCAAGGCTAGCACGAAAACCGTTGGACGGATTGACACCATGGCGGAAGCAAAAAGGAGGCCCCGCTCACATAACTAAGAAAAGATCACCGCCCGCCAGCCATTTCTTTCCAAACCCGGAGAAAGCCGTTAGGACCGGCTGCATGACGGGGACAGGTAGCAGCCCAACAGGCCGGTGGCGGTGGATCAGGGTCGTGCTGGTTTCTTTCCTGGGCACCATGGAACTCATGGATGCGGCTCCAGTGGCCGGGCCGGAGGTGATCGAGCGTCTGAAGGCCGCTACGGCCTATCTCGAGGTGCCTGGCACGGGCCGCTCGGGTACGGCTTTCTGTATCTCGGCCGAGGGATATTTCGTGACCTGTGCCCATGTGGTGGAAGGCCGCGCCGTTGGAGACAAGGTGGACATCACGCTCTTCACCGGCCTCAGGCAGGAAAAGAAGATCGCCGCCTCAATCGCACGCCTGGCACCGGACCACGATCTGGCGATCCTCAAAACCGATGCTCTGGCGATCAAGCCGCTGGAACTCGGACAGCCCGAGGATCTGAAGGAAACCGACCCAATCGTGGTCGCCGGATACCCATTCGGACGGGCCATGGACACCGGCGAGAAAGTGGCGGCGGTGACCGTCACGCTCGGCCATGTGACCTCCATCCGCCGCGACAAGGGCAAGGTCGATCTCTTGCAAATGGATGCCGAGTTGAACCCCGGAAACTCAGGGGGGCCGGTGATCGACACGCGGGGACGGGTCGTGGGCGTATCCGCGGCAAAATTAGTCGGCACCCAACTGAACTTCGCGGTCGCCACCCAATGGATCTCCGCCACCTTGCTCCTCCCCCACATTCAGGCCGCCGAGGTGCCGGTGATCTCTGCGGCAAAGATTTCGGAGCCGCTTGAGATTCCCTTCGAACTGGTGTTTATCAGACCGCCCGCCGTCGAACCTAAAGTCAGCGCCTGGTTCGAGACCGACGCCGGCGATTCAAAAGCCGTGGAGACGCGCAAGATTTCTCCCGATCACTATGCGCTAAGAGGGGTGCCGGCCCCTGATCTCGCAGCCTTGACCACAAACGTGCTGCGGGTGGATTTCATCGAGGACTTTGACAATACCCGCTACACCCACACGATGCGGATTACCGATCACGCCATCAAGGTGGGAGGAGTGGCGGTGAAACTCTCCGGGTTTTCCACTTTGTATCCGGCGGAAGGCCGGGCCGTGCGGACGGATGGCAAGGAGTTGCGCGGCGCGATCGAAGGCCTGGAATCCCTGGTCGATCCAACTGGAAGCCCGATTCCAAACTCATACGCCAAGTGCGCGATGGTTTCATTGCGGCCGGAAGCCAGCACATCGATTTCCCTGAACTGCCGGATCGAGGTGGCAGTGGGCGGCTATACCGGGACGCTCAGGCTGCCATTGAAGGTGGATGCCGGCAAGGCGACAGCACCGGCCGCGGGAGGAGGATCGATTCCCCCATTTGCCTACGCTCAAGGCGCGGAACCTTCATTTGCCGGAGAGTTTGTCGATTTGAAGCTGGAGGCGGAACCGGACGAGGTCGCCTGGGGCGGCGGCGGTCGATATCTGGTGCTGCGCCTGCCGGAAAAGATGAAGCTGGTAGTCATGGATTGCCTTCAGGGTCGTATCACGGGGGAGATTCCTCTGCCGGCGAAGGACGCCTCCTTCACCGCGGGCGGGGAGGATCTGCTGGTGGCCCAGGGTGGCGAAATCAGCCGCTGGACGTTGCGCGATCTCAAATCCCAGGGGCCTCCGATCAAGGCACTGGACGGCCGCATCATCCAGATCGCGGCAGGCAGCACTTGGACCCGGCAGATTGCGATGTTGTCCGAGCTTCCCGAAGGCACGGCAGGAGTCGCCGGTCGTTCACACTTGGAACTGCGCGATCTCCGATCTGGAAAAATCCAGGTAATCGAGAATCACCTGGGACTTGACGGCGGGAGTTTGGATGTAGCGGCGGCTTCGATGGCTCGAGTCCTGCGGGTGGAAGTGAACCATGAAAACTGGAAAAGCTATCAGGTGATTGGGGGCCAATTGGCCAACTACGATGGCACTAACAGCCGGGACCGCTGGCTGGATGCAGGCGGACGCTGGGTCATGAGTGAAAACGGAACCTATGCCGCTGTAAACAAGCCGGATTGGTCCCAGGGAGATGCGGACCACGGCCCCATGCTGCCCTCGACCGTCCCCGGGCTGGCATTCCGGTTTTGGAAAACCGGTGAGCGGCCCGAAGACGGCTCAGGCCTCAAGCCGAAGATCGACGTGATCGACCTCGACGCCGGCACCTGCCTGCTGCATGAGGCCCTGACCCTGGATGAATTGAGCTTTCCAAAGGGACGGCGGATCTACAGCCCCACCCTTCGACGGCAGAACGTGCAGACGTGCAACCTCGTCCCGCAACTGGGCCTATTCGTCTCGATGTCGTGGGAATCCTCGATGGTGAGAATCCGGAAATTCGACCTCTGGACCGCGCTGAAAGCGGCCGGACAACCTTATTTGAAAGTGACCGGCGTGGTGCCGGACGTGTTGCCAGCCGGGACCCCTTTCCTGTGTGACTTGGGTTTACGCGCCTCCGCCAAACTGAAGGCCGACGTATTGAAAGCGCCCCAAGGTGTCACCGTGGACTCCAGTGGCACGCTTGCGTGGGCAACACCGAAAGCCGGCGAAGGAGGGGATGTCGTGGTGCGCTTCAGCTCGGACGATGGTCTGGAGTTGATCTGGCGGCAGCCCTTGTGGGTGCGTTGAAATCGCGGATTCGCCCATTGCCGCGATGCTGCCCCCTTCACTCCACCCCAAAGCGGTGGACCATGACGTGGCGGTAGGTTTCGCCGGGGCGGAGGATGCTGTTGGGGAAGGCGGGCTGGTTGGGGGCGTCGGGAAAGTTCTGGGTTTCCAGGCAGAGGCCGGCGCGGTGGCGGGGCTCGTCGAGGAAATTGCCGGCGTAGAATTGTAGGCCGGGAGGGTCGGAGAGGAGTTCCATAACCCGGCCCGAGCCGGGGTGATAGACGCGGGCCGCGGGCCGCAGGATGCCGGGCTCGCCGTTGATGATCCAGCAGTGGTCGTAGCCGCCGGCGAGGTGCAGGGCCTCGAAATCGGCGGCGATGCGGTCTCCGATGAGATGCGGGGTGGTGAAGTCCATCGGTGTCCCGGCCACGGCGTGCATTTCTCCGGTTGGGATCATGCCCGGATCGGTGGGCAGGAAATGATCGGCGGCAAGCAGGAGGTGGTGATCGACGATCGGGCGGGTGGGATCACCGCTGAGGTTCCAGTAGCTGTGATGGATGAGATTGATCGGCGTGGCGGCGTCGGTGACGGCCTCGGCTTCCCAGATCAGTTCGTTGTCATCGGTGAGGGTGTAGGTGACGCGGGCGGTGAGGTTGCCCGGGTAGCCTTCCTCGCCATCGGGCGAGTGGTAGGTAAAGGTGACTGCCTGGCCATCGGGCGAAACGGAGGCATCCCAGAGGCGCTTGTTGAAGCCGGTGGCCCCGCCGTGAAGGTGGCACGGAATGCCGCCGGGCTCGTTGTTCAGGGCCAGCGAGTAGGATTTCCCGTCGAGGGTGAACTTGCCATCCCGCAGGCGGTTTCCGAAGCGTCCGACGGTGGCGCCGAGGTAAAAGGGGTCGTTCACCCAGCCTTCGAGGGTGTCGTAGCCGAGGGTGATCGGGGCGAGGACTCCATTGCGGTCGGGTGTTTCCACGGAAACGAGGATCGCGCCGAAGTCGGTGAGGCGGACGCGGATGCCGTGGCGGTTGGCGAGGGTGAAGATTCCGGCTTCGCGGCCGTCGGGGAGTGTTCCATAGGATTCCACGGAGGGAGAATCAGGCGATCGCGGCGAAGTTCCAAGATTGAAGTGCTCGGAACGGGCGCAGGGTTGCAACCGCGACCCCGATTCCAAAAAACCGCCGCCACGGCGAAAATAAACGGACAAATCGGCCGTGGCGTGCGTTCCTAGAGACGTGAAGACACTCCTCTCGTCCATTGTCATGGCCGGTGCCGCCCTTACTTCGGGTGCCTGGGCCTTCGAAACCGGTGACGCCATGTCTCCGGACGCTCTCGGAAAAGCGCAAGCCATTCAGGGCGAGGCCCCGAAGACCTGGGAAGCCGGCAAGGTTTACGTACTGGAGTGTTGGGCCACCTGGTGCGGCCCCTGCGTGCAGGCCATTCCGCACATGGACGCCCTCTACGACAAATACAAGGACAAGGGCCTGCGGGTGGTGGGTGTGAACGTGATGGAGGACGACAAGGAGAAGGTGGCCGCCTTTGTGAAGAAGAAAGGCGACGGCATGTCCTACCCGGTGCTGTTCACAGGCAAGGAAGGCAACGCGTTTGAGAAAGACTACATTACTCCCGGAAAGGTGGACGGGATCCCCTACTCCTTCGTGATCAAGGACGGAAAGTTTCTCTTCGGAACCCATCCGATGGGCCTGACCGACGACTTGGTCGAAGGCCTGCTGGCGGGCGGCGAAAAGCAGGACGCGGTCCTCAAGAAGTTCGCCGACAAGCAGAAGAACGAAGAGGAATCCTCCAAGCTGATGGAGCAATTCGGCGATGCCGCCGAGGCCAAGGACCCCTCGAAGATGGAAGAGGCGCTCGCCCGTCTCGAAAAGCTCGACCCTGAAAATCCCGATCTCGAATCCGCCCGTCTCGAAGTCACCATCATCAAAAAGGATTGGCCGTCTCTCGAAAAGCAGCTCGTCAAATTCAAGGACGAGGACCCGAACCTGGCGGTCTGTGCCATGGAGCTGGACGAACAGACCGACCTGCCGGAATCCACCCGCAAGGCGGTGCTGGCGAAGCTGCTGAAGCGCCCGGCGGGTGGGGCCGATGACCCGGTGGACCCCGTGATCATCAATCTGCTGACCTCCCGCTACCAGTGGGTGACCGGCGACAAGGACGGTGCCAAGGCCAGCGCCAAGAAGGCGATCGACAAGCCCGGCGAGATCCCGGCCAAGGTGCTGAAGGGCTACGCGACTTCGCTTGACGAAGGCAAGTGCCCGACCTTGAAGGAGTTGCTCAGCAGCTTCGAAGAAGAGGAACCCGCCGAAAAGACCGCCCCGGACGAAAAGGAGCCGCCAAAGGAGAAATAATCCGCTCCGCACATTTTCATTATTCGAAGCAACGGCCGGGCACTCGCCCGGCCGTTTTCGCTTCCGGAGCGCCGACAACACCCGGCGAATCCGATCCAGCAAACCAAGCGCATCCTTGATGGTTGCGCGACGTCATCCGTCGACTACGATGGCCGTCATGCGCATGGAATATTTGGATCCGCGGGCTTGGCTGAATGGGGTTCTGGCTGATTTCAACTGCCAGACCGGCACCCTCCACCGGGCGGATGAGACGGGGAAAACCCTCGGTCTGGTGACCCAGGTGGGCCTGCCGGCCTTCATGCTGGACAAGATCAAGACCATCCCTTTCGGAAAAGGGATCGCCGGAGCGGCGGCCGCCACCCGCGAGCCGGTGGAACTTTGCAATTTGCAGGAGAACCTCGGGGGTGTGGCCGAGCCGGGAGCCCGCGCCACCAATGTGTCCGGATCGCTCGCCGTGCCGGTATTTTCCGCTACCACGGGCGACGTGATCGGCACCCTGGGGATCGGGATGATGGAGCCGCACGAATTCACCGAGGTGGAAAAAGGCCGGCTCAAGGAGATCGCCGAATCGATTTCCAAGTGGCTGGAAGCGCAGCAGGGCATGAAATAAGCGGCGGATCTCAAAAAGGCTATGCCACCGGGCCGGTGGCTGGTTAGATTAATCCCATGACTCCGGTTGACGCGGCAAAAAAGATCCTGGATACGATGCTCGGTCATCTCGGGTTCACCGCGACCCTTGAAGCGCAGGAAACCGACGATGGGCCCTGCATCCAGATCCAGACGAGCGAAAAGGCCCTGCTGGTGGGGCCGGATGGCGAACGGCTTGACGACCTGCAGTACCTGGTGAACCGGGTGCTGCGCCGGCATTTTCCGAAAGCCGAGCGGGTGAAGGTGGACTGCGAGCATTTCCGCTCGATCCAGGAGGACAAGCTGGCCAGCGAGGTGCGCGGCATCGCCGAGCGGGTGAAAACCACCGGCAAGAGCTTCAAGATGCGCCCGCTGAATGCCTACTACCGGCGCCTGGTGCACAATGCCCTGATCGGGAACGACGAGGTGGAGTCCCACTCCCCCGGTGGCGAGGACCGGCTCAAGCGCATCACCATCGAGCCGAAGAAGCCGGCGGACCCGAAACCATGAAACGATTTTTCTTCGACTGCGGCACCCGCGATGCGACCGCTTCGCTGGGGCTTTTCGTGCTGCGCGTGGGGGCGGGCCTGATGATGCTGCTCGGCCACGGCCTGCCAAAACTGCAGGACTACGCCTCGATGAAAAACGGCTGGCCGACGGCGAATATCTGGCCGCTGACGCACCTCCCGAGCGAGGTGAGCTTCATCTGCACCCTGGTGGCGGAAGTGGGCGCGGCGGGACTGATCGTGCTGGGCCTGATGACCCGTCCGGCGGCGTTTTACCTCGGCTTTGTGATGGTGGTGGCCGCCTTTCAGGTGATGGGGGCCGCGCCGTGGTTCCCGACCCAGGCGGTGCCAATGGCGAAAGAGGGAGCCCTGATGTATCTGCTCCCGGCCGTGGTGCTGATCCTCAGCGGACCCGGTGCCTGGTCATTCGATGCAGTGATCTACCGCGAGGGCAAACGCCGCCGCTGGTAACCTCCCCTCATGGAAACGCACCGACTGATCCTGCCCGAGGACCTGAACCAGTATGGCTTCCTCTTCGGCGGCCGCCTGCTGGCCTGGGTGGACGAGGCATCGTGGATCGCCGCGTCGCTGGATTTTCCGGCCTGCAAGTTCGTGACCGTGGGCATGGACAAGGTGGAGTTCCACCACGCGGTGAAGGAGGGCACGATCCTGGCCATCCACTGCGAGCTGAGCCGCAAGGGGAACACGAGCGTGACCTACGCGGTGAAGGTGCGGGACGGCAAGGGCGCCCCGGCACCGATCTTCTCCACGCATGTGACCTTCGTCAGCGTCGATGGTTCCGGGCGGAAGCAGCCGATGCGGTGACGCGCTCCAGCATTTTGAATCACGGCTACACACGGATTGACACGGATGGAGATCAGAAGATGAAGTTGGTCCCTGCTGCCATCATCCGTGGTTGAAATCTTCCGATGACCCCTCGCCTCGAAACCGTCGATATTGTCCTTCCGCTCGAACAATCGGAAGATGAAGCGGCGTGGAAAGCCGCAGCGGCGGAGAAGCTGGGCATCGCCCCGGAAGAGGTTTCCCAGGTGCGGCTGCGCAAGCATTCGCTGGATGCGCGGCACCGCCGGATCAAGGTGCAGTTGCGGTTGGATGTTTCGATTGGAGGCCCCCTGCCGGAAGAGGTGTCACCGGTGTGGCACTCCCCCGCCCTGCCTGCGGGCGCGAAGACGGTGGTGATCGTGGGGGCCGGTCCGGCCGGGTTGTTCGCCGCCCTGCGCTGCCTGGAGCTGGGGCTGAAGCCGGTGGTGCTGGAACGTGGCAAGGATGCCAGCGCGCGGCGCTTCGACCTGGCGCCGATACTGCGCGAAGGCCGGGTGGTCGAGGACTCGAACTATTGCTTCGGCGAAGGCGGAGCCGGAACGTTTTCCGACGGGAAGCTCTACACGCGTGCGACCAAGCGCGGGCCGGTGGCGAAGGTTTACGAAGTGCTGGTGGCCCATGGCGCACCGCCGAAGATTCTAACAGACGCACACCCGCACATCGGCTCGAACCTGCTGCCGAACGTGGTTAAGGCGATCCGCGGATCGATCATCGCCGGCGGGGGCGAGGTGAGGTTCCTTTCAAAGGTGACGGATTTTCTGTTAGAGGGCGGTCGGATGCGCGGCGTGGTGGTGGGGAACAGCGAGGAAATTCCCGCCTCGGCGGTGATCCTGGCGACGGGGCATTCGGCGCGGGACATCTACCGTCTGCTGGCGGCGAAGAAGGTGCTGATGGAGCCGAAGCCATTTGCGGTTGGATTCCGCATCGAGCATCCGCAGCCGTTCGTGGATCAGATCCAATATCATCTGGGCAAGAACGAGCCGCGTCCGGATCTGCTGCCCGCCGCGCGCTACCGGCTGGCGACGAAGATCCGCGGCCGCGGCGTGCATTCCTTCTGCATGTGCCCGGGCGGCTGGATCGTGCCGGCCGCCACCGAGAACGACGAGGTGGTGGTGAACGGGATGAGCCTGGCGCGGCGAGATTCGCCCTTCGCGAATTCCGGCATGGTGGTGACCATCGAGCCCGAGGATGTGCAACGATTTGAAAAGGAGCACGGGGTGCTGGCGGGCATCGCCTACCAGAAGGAGCTCGAGCGCACGGCCAAGATCGCGGGCGGCGGCGGACAGGTGGCACCGGGCCAGCGGGTGACGGATTTCCTGGAAGGGAAAATTTCCGCCGATCTGCCGGAAATGAGCTACTTCCCCGGCGCGAAGTCGGCACCACTGCATGAGCTGCTCTCGGGCGGAATCGTGAGCCGCATGCGTGAGGGTCTGCGGCTTTTCGGCAGCCAGATGCACGGCTACACCAGCCGGGAGGGGCTGCTGTTAGGCTTTGAGACGCGCACCAGTTCACCTGTTAGAATCCCGCGCCGGGACGACACGCTGGAGCATCCGGAAATCGCGGGACTCTATCCCTGCGGCGAAGGAGCCGGGTATGCGGGCGGCATCGTCAGCGCGGCGCTCGATGGCATGCGCTGCGCCGAGGCGGTCGCTCAATAGCCTGTTCAACCACGAAATACACCAAAGCCACGAAACGAAGAGTCCGTGGAAGCGTCTATCCGATTTCGTGTGGATTCGTGTCCTTGGTGGTTTCAGCGGGGAAGGTCCCGCCGTGTCCAATGAAATGGAAAGACGCCGCGAAATTGGAGTAGCCCCCCTATGGGCCATTCGGCTAGAAGTCAGCCGTTCCGTAAATCGAATCCGGGATGTCACACGGACTCCCTAGTAGTAAAAAGCATATGTTAGCCGAACTCCCAACCTCGCAGGTATCCACCGCGGTCATCATCGCGATCATCGTCCTGTCGCTGATATTTTACAAGCTGATCCTCCGCATCATCGGCGTGGTCATCATTCCGCAGAACGGCATCGGCATCGTGACAAAGAAGTTCGTCTTACTCGGCGGCAACAAGACGCTGGCCGATGGCGAAATCATCGCCCTCAAGGGTGAGGCCGGCCTACAGGCCGACACGCTCGCTCCCGGCATTCACTTCTTCCTGTGGCCCTGGCAGTATTCGATCCACGTGAGCCCCTTCACCGAGATCGAAGAAGGCCGCATCGGCATCGTGGAGGCCTCGGGTGGCAAGCCCCTTTCGGGTGGCCGCGTGCTTGGCATTGCCGTCGATTGCGACTCGTTCCAGAGCGTCCGCGAGTTCCTCGAACGCGGCGGCGAGCGTGGCCCGCAGATCGCCATCATCCCGCCCGGTGCGTATCGTATCAACACCGCCTTCTTCACCATCATGCGCGAAGCGGTGCTGGAAGTGGGCGACAACATGGTCGGCGTGGTGACCACCAAGGACGGCGCGCCGCTGCCCACCGGTGAAATCGCCGGCGGCGAAATCAAGGGCCACAACATGTTCCAGGACGGCGAGAAGTTCATCGCCGCCGGCGGTAACAAGGGCCTGCAGGAGCAGGTGCTGCTGGCCGGCCGCTATTTCCTCAATCCACGCTTTGCCACGGTCCAGACCTATCCGATGACGGAAGTACCGATCGCCAATGTCGGCGTGGTCATCGCCTACGTCGGCGCGGCCGGGATTGACGTGACGGGCGAAGCCTTCAAGCACGGCAACCTGGTGAGTGCCGGACAGAAAGGTGTCTGCGTGACACCGCTCGATCCGGGCCGCTATCCGATCAATCCACTCACCCACAAGGTGGAGTGCGTGCCGACGGCAAACGTCGTACTAAACTGGGCCACCGGAAAATCCGAGGCCCACAAGCTCGATGAAAAACTGAGTACGATCACCGTGCGCTCGTCCGACGGCTTCACCTTCAACCTCGACGTCAGCCAGATCATCCACATCCCGCGCAATGACGCGCCGAAGGTGATTGCCCGCTTCGGCAGCGTGGCAAACCTGGTCACCCAGGTGCTGGAGCCGACGATTGGCAACTACTTCCGCAACGCCGCCCAAGGTTCCGACGCGATCGCCTTCCTCAAGGAACGCCAGGAGCGCCAGGACGATGCCAAGCGCTCCATTTCCACCGCCCTTGCTGACTACAACGTCGGTGCCGTGGATACCCTGATCGGCGACATCGTGCCGCCGGAGTCGCTGATGAAGACGCTCACCGACCGCAAGATCGCCGAGCAGGAAAAGGTGACCTACGGCACCCAGATCGAAGCGCAGACCACGCGCCAGAAGCTGGAGCAGGCCAAGGCCCTGGCCGACACCCAGGCCCGCGTGGTGGATGCCGAGCGGAAGGTTCAAATCTCCGACTACGACGCCCAGGCCGCGGTCAAGAAGGCGGAAGGTGAAGCCAAGTCGAAGACCATCCAGGCCGATGCCGATGCGATGGTCGTGACTACCGTCGGCCAGGCCACCGCCAAGAAGACCCTCGCCATCGGTAACGCCGAGGCCGAGGTGACCAAGGCCAAGATCGAATCAATGGAAGCCGGCAACTACGCCGCGATCCAGGTGGCGCAGGCCCTGTCGAACAGCGGCTTCAAGCTGGTGCCCGAAGTCGTGGTGGCCGGTGGCTCCGGTTCCAACGGCGGTGGCGGCACGCTGGTCGATGTCCTGCTGGCGAACCTCATCCGCGACCAGGCCGCGCAGAAGGCCCCGGCCAAGAGCGAACCCAAGACCGTGATCATTTCGCCGGTGGATTCGCAGTGAGTTCGGTCACCGGTTGGATCCGATCCCTATCCTGTTTCCCCGGAAGCCGCTTCGAAAGGAGCGGCTTTTTGGTGGGCGGGCGTCCTCTGGTCTTTGGAGGCAGGTGTTGGGAGAGACTGGGGATGCGTGGACGTGGCGGGTCTTCCCCATCCACGTTGTTCCCAACGCGGCTACGATGAAGAGAAGAGCCGTCCGCAAGATGCGGGACGGAGCACGCAGGATGCGTGCGCTCCCCTAGCGAACGGCACCGGGGGCGATGCGAAGTCAAGAGGCAAGCAGCGTCTACAACCTTGCAACACTCGCCGGAATGCCCATACCATCGCCTGGAAAGCGACGTCCCCGGTTGGCAAGATCCCTCTTATGAAAATCATTCTTTCGTTGGCCTGTGTCACTTGCGCATTCCTCCCGATGGTTTCGCATGGCGATGAGAAACCGGCCTTCGCCATTTCGAAGATCGCGGACAAGCCATCCGCTGAAACGCGTGAGATGAAAGTCGAGAAGCCCGATGGTTCCGGCGAAACTCTTCAGGTGGAAAAATCGACTGTCGTCACGGAAAAGGATGTGGAGAAAGTGCGGCCGTATATCACCCAGTTAGGAGCGATGGAAATTGAGCTCACCGAAGAAGGAGGGGGAAAAATGGCCGCCGCAACAAAGGATTTCATCCTCAAACGTATGGCCGTGATTGTGGATGGCCAATTGATTTCGGCCCCGACACTCAAAACCGCTCCCCTCGGCCGCAAATTCATTATTGAAGGACTGCACACGCAGGAGGCTGTCGACAAACTCGTCTCGGACATTCAAAAAGCCCGGGAGGAAGAGAAGAAGTGAAATACGGGAGATCATATAACTATGGCCATAGTAGCAGACAGTATCGTTTCCGGATGACTCTGCAATCTCCGTCTGTGGCAGCTTTGTCAGGCAGGTGAGCCAAGGGAAGCAGGAGCTTCCGAGGACGATCGGAAAGTGGAACTTTCCGCTACGGTCTATTCGGCTGGCGTGACGCCGCTGGTGATCCAGTCCCAGACCGGGCGGGTAGTGCCATCCTGCAGGGTGAGGCCGGCGGGATGGTGGGGATGGACGCCTTCCTGGTCCTCAGGCGCGGTGGCGATGGAACGGATGCCGAGTTTCGAGAGGGGAATCACCTCGTCGGGAGTGGAGATGCCATCGCCATTGCGATCGGTCCAGGCGGCGAGACCGTTGAGCTCTGGGCCGGTGAGCTGGCCGTCGTGATTGTCATCGAGCATCGACAGGGCGCGGAAGCCGTTCTCCCAAAAGATGCCCCAGGTGTAGGTGCCGAAGAGTTGGCGACCGTCTTCGATTTTTCCGGAACCTGCCGGGTCCCAGACCAGAAGTGAGGTACCGGGAGCGATCCATGGCCAGGCCTCGGCGCGGCCGAAGCCGGAGAGATCGAATTTCACCGTATGGCCGGGATCGAGCAGGCCTTGGATCGAGGTGACCTGCGGATCGAGGGAGAACACGATCGGCGTGACCGGCCCGGGAGGCAGGGATTGGAGGGTTTTGAGGTGATCATTGATCTCGGCGACCTTGGGTCCGTCCGGCAGCAGGCGGAGGTAAGCCTGACCGGCCTCGAAGCTGACGAGTTTGGCGAGCCCGAGCATCGGCATGGTGGGGCTTTTCGCGTCCTTGTCCTTGGCCTGGGCAAAGGCCTTGTAGAACAGGGCCGCCCGCTCGTCCTTGTCCGCCACGGGAGGGAGATCCTTCACGCCCGACTTCTCCAAGTCTGCCCGGGCATCCGCGAATTGCTGGAGAAGTGATGCCTTGCCGAGGAGGTAGAGGGCGTTGTCCGGCTCGATCTCGAGGGCCTTGGCGAAGGCCTTCAAGGACTCGTTTACGTGCCGCACCAGTTCCTCGGGGGCGAGTGCCGGCGGAGCCCAATGCTCACGAGTGAGCTGCTGAATGGTAGCTCTGACTTGATCGTAGTAATCCTGGCTCTCCGGACCTGTTTGCGGGATTTCCTTGAGTCCAAGCTTCTCAAGCGTGCGACGGGAAGCCTCCTGCTCGACGGCAATCTGGCTGGCCGGCGTGTAAGGACCGCCATACAGCGTGGGCGGGAGGCCACCCGGTCTTCCCGAAGCCGCCAGAGCGTCGGACTTTTCGACGAAGGCCAGGTAATGGATGCGCGCCAGGACATACCAGCCGTTCGCTTCCTTGGGGTGGTCGGCGGTGTAAGCGGAGGCGTTTTTCTCCAGGGTCGGCACCGGCACGAGGTTCGGGCGGATGAACATGGCGGAGGCCAGCGGGGCGGCGCAGGCGAGCAGAAGCGGAATACCGGCTTTCATGGCAAATAGGAGTCTCGCAGGAATGACGCGACGGGCAACGGGTTCTTGGAAAAATGATAGAATTGAAGATCCGGCTTGTAACAAACCGACCAGTCGGATTTATTTTGGCCATGGCACGACGTCCGCGCAACTCCGCTGCCACCCGCAGTGCCGTGGTGTCCGCTTCCTTCGAGGAATTTTACCGCCAGGGATTCCAGGGCGGCAGTCTCAACCGAATTGTGGAGCGAGCGGATATGACGAAGGGGGCGCTGTTCCATCACTTTCCGGACAAGGCGGCGCTGGCGCATGCGGTGGTGGACGAGCGCTTGTTCCCCGCGCTGAAGGAGAGCTGGTTCGCCCCGCTCGCAGCGGCCCCGAATCCGGTCGACACCCTCCGCGATCTGATCCGCGGTCACGTGGCCCGCATCGGAAAGGAAGGGCCCGAGGGCTTCGTTTCCCATGGCTGTCCTATCGCAAACCTGGCTACAGAAATGGCCCCCTTGGATGAGGTACTGCGGGAAAAACTAGACCATCTTTATGCCGCCTGGAGGGGGGCCATTTCGGGGGCTTTGGAGCGGGGGCAGCGGGATGGAATCGTGCATGCTTCGATCGACCCGGTGGCGGAAGGGACTTTTCTCGTCGCCGTGCTGGCCGGCACTGCCACCCAGGCCAAGACGGCCCGTGATTTCAAGATCTATCAATTGAGCCTGAAGGCATTGGAGGGCTACCTGGAAACCTTGAGAGCCCCGGCCAAATGAGCGCTTCAAGCGATTGATCGTCAAAGTTATACACCGGTCACTCACAGAATATTCGCCGTGAATTTGCGCGTTTTCCGCAAGGTTATTCACCGGCTCTTCACAGTTTCCTTACCAGATGGGCACACCTCTATTCACAGGATACTCTGAGATTGTGATCAGCTTGTTCACAAGGTTGCTCAGAATCTATCGACGGCTTCTTCCCATCTCCATTCACCAGTTGCCCACAGGTTGTTGACACCCGAATTCGGATCAAAAAATGAAAATGGAGCCCGAAAAATTGGCGGAGCCGGGGGCGGGACTTCCCCGGGTGGAGGAGTGGCTGGCGCGGTACGTGATCTTCCCGTCGTTCGTGTGATGGACTCCGGTGGAGAGAGCGGTGGCTCAGTTTGTAGCGGAGGGAGAGGCGATCATCCGGGAGTTGCAAGGGCTGGACCCGAACCAACAGAGGCGGCGGGTGAGGATCGCGCGGCTACGCGGGATGGAGGACAGCTCGCGGGAGTGGTCGCCGCTGATGGTGGTGGAACACCTGATGATGACCGGGCCGGGGATGCTGGGGGCGGCGCAGTCGCTGGCGGCCGGCCGGGTGCCGGGGGAGAAGCCGGGCACGGCGCGGGTGAAGCCGCGGGGTGAAGTGGGGCCGGAGATTCTTGAGCGCTATGCGGCGTTTCTGCACGGCTACCCGGCGGCAGTGGCGGCGCTCACCTTGCGGGCGGAGCCGAAATTTGAACACCCGTGGTTCGGGCCGCTGGATGCGCGGCGGTGGATCGTGCTGAACACGTTCCACCAGGCTCTGCACGGGCGGCAGTTGGGGGAGATCCGTTCGATGCTCGGGCGATAGGACCCATAGGACCCATAGGACCCATAGGACCCATAGGACCCATAGGACCCATAGGACCCATAGGACCATAGGACCATAGGACCATAGGACCATAGGACCATAGGACGAAGATGAGAACGCCGCGCTATTCCCCGTGCGGGCTCACTTTCCTTTCCAGCCGCCGAGCTTGCAGACATGCTTGAAATGGGATGCCTCGACCGGGGTGATGGAGAGGCGGGTGCCTTTTTGAAGGACGACCATGCCCTGGAGCTTGTCGTCTTCCTTGAGGTCGGCCAGCGGGACGTAGTGCGGAAACTTGGCGACGAACTCGAAATCCACGAGCCACCAGCGGGGCGCTTCTTTCCTGGCTTTGGGATCGTAGTACTCGCTGTCTTCCTCGAACTGGGTGGGGTCCGGGTAGGGTTTTCCGGCCACGCGGGCGACGCCGGCGACACCGGGTGGGACGGCATTCGAGTGATAGAAAAGGGCGAAGTCACCCGGCTTCATGTCCTGCCACATGTAATTGCGGGCCTGGTAATTCCGCACGCCGCTCCAGGGTTCCTGCTTCACCTTTTCGAGATGGTCGATGGAGAAGACGTCGGGCTCGGATTTGATCAGCCAGTGGCGCATGGCCTGAACATGGGAAACGGAGGCGCGGTGGGAAGGGAAAAAGCGATGGCGAAGTGATGGAAGAGTAGTGTCCGCGTTTGAGTGGCCAGGGGTTGGGGGCCAGTGGCCAGGGAAGGGAGAGGAAGAGCCCATGGAGCGCTCTTCCTTCTGATCTGGCCACTGACTACCGGCCACTGACCACTCGGGGGCTGATCGTCCATTCGACCTGCCACGCATTCTGCCCCGCGATTGGAACTTGCAACTTTTCCCCCGTCGCCCCGGAATTGCCGCAATGTCCACGCCGCGAGTCAAGACCATCGCCTCCATCACGGTGGGGCAGTTTTTCGAGCGCCATGCCGAGGTCCTCGGGCTGTCGCTGCATGGAGAAAGCCATGGCTTCGACCGGCTGATCAGCGAGCCGGCGATCAACCGGCCGGGGCTGGCGCTGGCGGGGTTCTTTTCCTATTTCGCGCGGAAACGCATCCAGGTCTTCGGCAACTCCGAGCTCGCCTATTTGAAGAAGCTGCCGGACCCGATGCGGGCGGACCGCTTCCGGCGGATCTGCGACCGGGACATCCCGTGCATCGTGGTGGCGCGCGGCGCGACGCTGGGCGAGGACCTGATGAGCGTGGCGAAGGAGCACCGAATCCCGGTGTTCGGCACCTCGCAGGTGACAATGAAATTCCTGAATGCGGCGACGATCCGGCTGGAGCACGATTTCGGCCCGAGCGTGACGATCCACGGCTGCATGGTGGACATGCGCGGCATCGGCGTGATGATCATGGGCAAGAGTGGCTCCGGGAAAAGCGAAACGGCGATCGGCCTGCTG